>ERZ773104.3508-NODE-3508-length-14921-cov-2.991255_pt1 | contig 14921 bp, 10 predicted proteins | sample MGYA00511920_ERZ773104 | MGnify/ENA primary metagenome ERZ773104 (study PRJEB29015, sample SAMEA2737857) | human gut metagenome | biome: human gut; feature: human-associated habitat; material: faeces | place: China | collected 2012 ...
TGTATATCAGTACCAGAAGAAGGTTGTCCGCAAGATGATCCTCAAAGATCACAAGCGTCCGGACGGTCGTGCAATCGAAGAAATCCGTCCACTTGCCGCAGAAATTGACCTGATCCCGAGAGTACATGGTTCTGCTATGTTTACACGTGGACAGACACAGATCTGTACCATCACCACACTGGCTCCGCTTTCAGAAGCACAGAAGGTAGACGGACTGGATGAATCTGAGACATCCAAGAGATATATGCATCACTATAACTTCCCGTCATACTCTGTAGGTGAGACAAGACCTTCCAGAGGACCGGGACGTCGTGAGATTGGACATGGAGCCCTTGCTGAGAGAGCACTGGTACCGGTACTTCCGTCAGAGGAAGAATTCCCGTATGCGATCCGTACCGTATCTGAGACATTTGAATCTAACGGTTCTACTTCTCAGGCAAGTATCTGTGCATCTACCATGTCTCTGATGGCAGCAGGTGTACCGATCAAGAAACCGGTTGCAGGTATTTCCTGTGGATTGGTAACCGGTGATACAGACGATGAATATCTGGTATTGACAGATATTCAGGGCTTAGAGGATTTCTTCGGTGACATGGACTTTAAGGTGGCAGGTACCAAAGATGGTATTACAGCGATCCAGATGGATATTAAGATTCATGGACTTACAAGACCGATCGTTGAGGAGGCAATTCGCCGCACACGTGAGGCAAGAATGTACATTTTGAATGAGGTTATGCTTCCGGCAATCGGTGCACCTCGTGAGAAAGTGGGCACATATGCTCCGAAGATCGTTCAGATTCAGATCGATCCGCAGAAGATTGGCGATGTTGTTGGTCAGCGCGGTAAGACGATCAATACATTGATCGAGCGTACCGGTGTGAAGATCGACATTACAGATGACGGTTCCGTTTCTGTTTGTGGCGAAGATGAAGCGATGATGCAGGAGGCAATTCGCTTGATCCAGATCATTACAACGGATTATTATGAGGGACAGATCTTAGAGGGCGATGTTGTCAGCATCAAGGAGTTCGGTGCATTTGTTGAGTTCGCTCCGGGCAAAGAAGGAATGGTTCACATTTCTAAGATTGCAAATGAGCGTATCAATCATGTTGAGGATGTTCTTACCCTTGGAGATCATGTAAAAGTGGTATGTTTAGGTAAGGATAAGATGGGACGTACCAGCTTCAGCATTAAAGATGTAAAAGATCAGTTATAATCTTTTATTTATGCAGTAGATTGTGAGGATTGTCATAGGATGTTCGTATGGCAATCCTTTTTCTATAGTTGAGGAGAAACGAAGATGGATACAAAATCTCATAAAATTGCAGGCGTAGGAGTGTTAGTGGCTCTTGCTATGGTCCTTAGCTATTTGGAATCATTGATACCTATATCATTAGGTATTCCCGGAATTAAGCTTGGATTATCGAATGTGGTAACACTATTTGCGTTGTATCAGTTCGGTGGTGGGATAGCATTCGGAGTGGCTGTCTGCCGTATTGTACTATGTGGGGTCACCTTTGGTAGTTTGTCTACGATGCTGTATAGCTTTGCGGGGGGATTACTTAGTTTTGCAGTTATGTTTGTTTTGAAAAAAACAGAAAAGTTTTCGATATATGGGATCAGCATTGCCGGCGGCGTGATGCACAATGTCGGGCAGCTTTTGGTTGCGGCATACGTGATGCAGACTGCAAAAATTATTTATTATATGCCGGTTCTTCTTGTTGCCGGGACTCTGGCAGGTGCGGCAATTGGCATATTAGGAGCGATGATCTATCGCAGGATCGATACATAAACACAAGAACCGTATAATAGAAATCTGTTTGGCGCATACTACAAGAGATGAAACAGAAAAGTGAGGTGTGTGCAGATGGACGAGGTACTAAAAGAATATGGAATGCGTTTGCTGGTGAATGAAGAGACGGGGGTGAGAATGCAGCTGGTCTCGATCATTGGAGAGATTGAAGGACATGAATCGGCTTCCAGCCAGACCAAAACGACAAAATATGAGCATATGCTCCCGATCTTGGCGTCGTTAGAGCAGAGTGACAAATTGGATGGCATATTATTTTTGATCAATACGGTAGGTGGAGATGTGTCCTGTGGACTTGCGTTGGCAGAGATGATCGCCGGTTTATCCAAGCCAACAGTAGCGCTTGTTGTGGGAGACAGCCATTCGATCGGGGTGCCATTGTCAGTTGCGGCAGATTACACAGTGATCGCCCCATCGGCGACAGTGATCATTCATCCGGTACGCATGAGCGGAATGGTGCTTGGAGCGCCGCAGACATATGAGTATTTTCGTTTGATACAGGAACGGATCACCGGATTCATTGCCGCCCATTCTAACGTGAGTGAGGATACGATCGAACAGTGGATGATCACTCCGGGCATATTGAGCAGAGATCTGGGCACAATCTTGGTCGGCAGGCAGGCGGTAGAGGCAGGCTTGTATCAATGTGTGGGCGGTATTCATGAAGCACTGCAGGAATTGCAGCAGCGCATTGCCAAAAACAGAACAGACATTTGCAGTTGATATGAGGGTATGCTATAATGAGCTATAAGACGGCTCATTATAGTAGTTTACATAACCCGTTGTGTTCAGGTGCGCAGAGCGCGGGGGGAAGCTGTAAAGATTGCGTACAGAAATGAGGATGGATATGCCAGTTTGGAAGGGGATTATATTAGGTATTGTTCAGGGACTTGCAGAGTTTTTACCAATAAGCAGTTCCGGGCATTTGGTTATTTTGAAAGAGATCATGCACATAGACTTAGAGGGCGGTGGCCTTTTCTTTGATGTTATGCTGCATTTTGGAACATTATTTGCTATTTTTGTAGCATTCCGACATGATATTTTGAAGATGATCGTGGAAGGATTACATATTGTAGGAGACGTATTTGCAAATATCGGAATTTGGTTCTCAGGATTTCGTGGGAATGAGCGTCATTATCACAAAATTGTTCGTACAGCTTATCGAAAGTTTGTTATGTTAGTGATCGTGTCTACGATTCCGACAGGCGTGATCGGCATCTTATTTAAGGATACGGTGGAACTTGCAGGAACTATGTTGGTCGTTCCGGGCATCTGTCTGTTGATCACTTCTGTATTTTTGGTTATTGCAGATTATGCAGATGAAGGAACAAAACGACCAAGAGAGGCGTCGTATGTCAATGCGGGATTGATCGGTGTTGCACAGGGAATCGCAACAATGCCGGGGCTGTCGCGTTCCGGAACGACGATCACAGCTTGTCTGCTTTGCGGTTTTGAAAAGAAGTTTGCTGTGAAATATTCTTTTATTATGTCGATCCCAGCTGTTTTAGGCGCGGTCGTGTTGGAGTTAAAGGATGTTGCTAAGGCTCCACTGCAGGCGTCAGCAGTACCGGCATGTGCAGTGGCGACAGTTATTTCCGCAATAGTAGGATATTTGTCAATCTGCATTATGATGCGTTTGATACAGGGAAAGAAATATAAAATATTTGCAGTTTATTGTGCGATCGTAGGACTGATCACGGTCGGCTATGGAATATTCAGATAATTGGAGGAGTGTCATGGCAGCAAAGACATCTGCGGCAAAGAAAAAGGCAGGCAGCGGAGGGCGAAGTGCCAAAAAAACGACAAGCGGAGTAAAGGCAGTACATAGTACCAAGCCGTCTGGCAGGACAACGTCTAAAACGACGGCTCACAAGAAGAATGGAAGCGGTGGTACATCGAAAGCGAGTCGCACCGGGACGAATACATATCGTCGACGCACGATTGAAGAAATGAACGAGTATCAGGACCATATCGCATTTGAGCAGGGAATGACGATTTTGCTCAATTGTGCTGTGTTAGTGCTATGCTATGTGAGTTTTTTTGGGCTTGCCGGACAATTTGGAGCGGTAATAAAAAACATTTTTATGAAATTATTTGGCTGGACGGCATGGATGATTCCGATGGCAATCGTTCTTGCTGTTATTTTTTCGATCGTAAATCCGGGAGACAAACGCGTACCGCGCAGAATTGCCAGTGGTACGGTAATCGTGTTGGCGTTAATGGGATTGACGGGCAGTGGGATTGTTGGTAAATACATCGACTTAGGAGTATTCCGTGTACTGGGTGAAGTGGGTGGTTATTGCGTATTAGGCGCATTATTATTAGTTAGCATTTACATATTTTATGGAATTGAATGGATGGCAATGCTGCGCAAGCGAAATGCCTATTATCAGGAGATGGGAGAAGCCTATGAGGTGATCCGTCAAGAAGAAGATTACACGGAGCCATCTTACAAGGTTCGTCCACCGAAACGACGTAAGATATACTCGGATCATCAAATGCAGTCTGTCAATTTGCAGCAGATGAATGAGCAGATAGACCGGATGCAGGAAAAAGAACAGGAAAATCGCAAAAATACAAATACAACCAAAGAAAAAGCCGGAAAGCTGGAAGAGATATTACCGAGTGGGAAAAGTGTGCGTACGCAGACGCAGGAACAGGAGTCGATAGAGCATCAAAAAGTGCAGCAGGAAGAACAGCATATGTCGGTGGAGCCATCTTCAGAGATTCCAATCTATCGTGAGGAACTGCGACGCAAGTTTGATAAACCGTTGTCGGAAACGATCACATCACCGTTACACGAGCAGCCTTCGACGCAGTCACTTGAGAGTTACATTGCGGAAATGAAGGAGAATATGACACAGGCAATGACAGAGAAGGTTTCTGAAGAGCCGAAGAAACCGGCAAAGACAAGTCGGACAAATCGTAATAGTCAGAATAAAGCAGAACGTTCAACGACAAAATCAGAGAGCAGTACGGTGCGAGGAGGAAGTGGCGCGGTTTCTACCTATAACGCTGCGGAGATTGCAGATGCTTTTGCGTCCGGTAAGGAAAAAATGACTGCCAAGCAGAGTGAAGAACAACATAAACCATATGAATTTCCTCCGGTGGAATTGCTTAGTGTTCCAAAGGAGATACCGGGAAGGGTCAGCGACAGTGAGCTTCGTGAGACAGCAGCCAGACTGCAGGATACGCTGCGCAGCTTTAATGTGAACGTGACGATGGGACCGGTCACCTGTGGACCAACCGTTACTCGCTTTGAAGTGCTTCCGGAACAGGGTGTCCGAGTAAATAAGATCACTAATCTTACCGACGATCTTAAGCTGAGTTTGGCGGCACCGAGTGTTCGTATTGAAGCACCGATCCCGGGAAAATCAGCGGTTGGAATTGAAGTGCCAAATCCGGAGCCAAGTCCGGTGTATTTTCGAGAATTATTGGAGGGCGATGATTTCCGTAAGGCAAAATCGCCGGTTACGTTTGCGGTTGGTAAAGATATTGCCGGTAAACGTATTATGACGGATATTGCCAAGATGCCGCATTTATTGATCGCCGGAGCGACCGGTTCCGGTAAATCGGTATGTATCAATACGCTGATCATGAGCATTTTGTATAAGGCAGATCCATCTGATGTCAAGCTGATCATGATCGACCCGAAAGTGGTAGAGCTTAGTGTATATAATGGAATCCCGCATTTGTTCTGTCCGGTTGTGACGGATCCACGCGAAGCGGCATCTGCGCTTAATTGGGCGGTGCGGGAGATGATGGAACGATACAATTTATTCAAAGAACTGGGAGTACGTAATATTTCCGGTTACAATCAAAAGATCAAGACAGTAGAGGATCCGGAAAAAGCAGGATATTCCAAAATGCCATCGTTAGTTATCATTGTTGATGAGTTTGCTGATCTGATGATGGTTGCTTCTAAAGAAGTGGAGGATGCGGTGTGCAGACTGGCTCAGTTGGCACGTGCAGCGGGAATTCACTTAGTATTGGCAACACAGCGACCATCGGTAAATGTCATCACCGGCGTTATCAAAGCGAATATTCCATCGAGAATTGCATTTTCGGTATCATCAGCCATTGACTCCAGAACGATATTGGACAAAGGTGGAGCAGAGAAACTGCTTGGTAAAGGTGATATGTTATTTTTTCCATCGGGAGAATCGGAGCCGGTACGTGTGCAGGGCGCATTTGTTTCGGATAAAGAAGTCAGCGATGTGGTTGAATTCCTATGTGAGGCAAATGAAGAGCCGGAATACAATCATGAGGTGACAGCAATTACGGAAGAGCCGGATGGCACAGTGACAGAAGTCGTATCCGAAAAACCGGATGTTGATGAGTATTTTGCCGATGCAGGACGTTTTGTTATTGAATCAGAGCGTGCGGCAGCAGGACAATTACAGCGTCGTTTTTCAATAGGATTTAATCGTGCAGGACGCATTATTGACCAATTGCATCAAGCAGGAGTAGTCGGACCGGCAGAGGGCACTAAGCCTAGAAAGGTATTGATGACGATGGAGCAGTTTGAGGCATATCTGTCAGGAGGCGATGCAGCAACAGAAGCAGATGAGCTGGAAGCTTATGCACAGGAACTTTCTGCAAGTGATATGTTAGAAAATCCGGAGCATGTGATCTCGGAAGAGCAAGATCCATTACAAGGGATGGTAGATGATCTGGAGGAGCATGGAGTATGATGGCGACAAAAAATATCCGGGGATTGTTGGTGACAAATGCGTTTCTAAAAAACGGTAAATTTGTCGAGCATTATGAGTGGCTGCGGGAAGCTGCAAGGCAGCAGGAGATCCGGCTGGATCTGTGCGATAACGCTATGCTTCATGCAATCTATGGAATGGAATCTGATGAGGCAAAGTTAGCGTCATATTCGTTTATTATTTTTTGGGACAAAGACATACGTTTGGCAAAATGGATGGAGCAGTATTGTCAAAAACGGGGAATCCCGATCTTTAACACGCCCGAGGCGGTTGCGGCTTGTGACGATAAGAGTGAAACTTTTCGGTTGCTAACAGAGGCATCGGAGGAGGCGTTTTCCTTGATCCCATCTGTTGTTGCTCCCTTAACATTTGCTGCTGTGGGTTATACAGATGTGGATTTTTTGTCTTCGATCGAGAAGCAGATAGGCTATCCGATGGTGATCAAAGAGTGCTTTGGGTCGTTTGGCTGGCAGGTTTATTTGGCAAAGGATCGGGAAGAGGCACTTAGGTATACGAAAAAATTGGCGGGCACCCCATTTTTATATCAAAAGTTTATTGCTGCGAGTGCAGGTGTGGACGTGCGTTTGCAGGTTGTAGGAACAGAAGTGGTAGCGGCAATGAAGCGTCGGTCAAAAACGGATTTCCGTGCAAATTTATCGAATGGCGGGCAGATGGAAGCTTATGAAGCTTCGCAGGAAGAATGTGATCTTGCTGTTCGCGCAGTGCTTGCATTGGGACTTGATTTTGCGGGCGTTGATCTGTTATTTGCAAGTGGTGAAGATAAACCGGCAAATATGATCTGTGAGGTGAATTCCAATGCACATTTTCGAAATATTGCAGAATGTACCGGGGTAAATACAGCAGACAAGATCATGCAGTATATTAAGCGTGTGTTGGAAGGAAAACAGGAGAGAAATCATAGAGGATGAATAAATGCAGCGCATAGGTTATATGGTTTATGAAACAGCAGAAGGGGAGAAAAACCGTGGATTTGTGTCTATGTTTGCACAGGCAGGAAAAGCCTATGGTCTGAGATTTTGCTTGGTGACAAAGGATCAGTACAAAACGTCCCCCTTGCCGGATTTTGTGATCAATCGGACCAGAGATCCTGAAGTCAGTCTGTTCTATGAATGTCATGGAGTTTTGGTATTTCATTCTAGTGATATCGTTCATACCGGGAATGATAAAGCGGTGACTTTGCAAAAACTCAAACAAAAGTGGTCAGCAAAGATCCCACTACAGATACCAAAAAGCACTGTGATCGATCTGACGCAGTATGCGGTCGGACCGGCAGATATGACACAGGTATCCATTGAGACCCAAAAGAAGAATGCTTTTATCAAGCTGAAAAAGGAAGTATTGAAATGGCAGGACAAATGCGGTCTGATGGGACATAATGTAGTGCTTAAATCGGTTGGTGGACATGGCGGCAGCGAAGTATTTCTGGTATCTATGGAAGAATGGGATGAAGAAGAGAAAACACAGGAGAAACTGCAACCGCTTCTTAACCGAAAGTTGTTGTGTCAGGAATGGATAGACAGTGACAGCCGCGATATACGCATCTATGTTATAGGAGGACAGCCTTATGCAGCGGTACTTCGTCAGGGCTTTGGTGATTTTCGCTCGAACTATTCCCTGGGTGGGTCTGTGCGAGAATATTCTCTGGACAATATGACAAAAGAGTTAGTCAGACAGTATATTATGGCGTTAGGAGGCAGTGCCTTAGCGTTTGTCGGAGTGGATTTTTTGTTAGAGAAGAGTGGATGCATGGTATTTAATGAGTTAGAAGAAATGGTGGGATGCCGTATGTTGTACGCCTGCAGTGATCACGACATTGTGTCGGATTATGTAGGGTGGCTTGCCAAAAAACTATAAAAATGATAGGATAAAGATTAGTCACTTTTAGGGGGACTATGAGGAGCAGGAGAAAGAGAATGGAGGATTTTGTACATGAAATCAGATATTGAAATCGCGCAGGCAGCCAATATGATTCCAATTTGGGAAGTGGCAGAACAGCTGAATATCCCGAAGGATGAATTAGAAATGTATGGTAAATACAAAGCAAAGCTTGGAGATGAGCTTTGGGATAGAGTAAAAGATAACCCGGATGGAAAGCTGATCTTAGTGACAGCGATCAATCCTACCCCGGCAGGAGAGGGCAAGACAACAACTTCCGTTGGTCTTGGACAGGCTATGGGGAAACTTGGCAAAAAGGCAGTGATCGCACTTCGCGAGCCATCTCTTGGACCATGCTTTGGTATCAAAGGTGGAGCGGCAGGAGGCGGTAACGCCCAGGTAGTTCCGATGGAGGACTTAAATCTTCATTTTACCGGAGATTTTCATGCAATTACATCTGCCAATAACTTGTTGGCAGCCATGCTGGATAACCATATTAAGCAAGGCAATGCATTGCAGATCGATACGAATCAGATCGTGTGGAAACGCTGTATGGATATGAATGATCGTGTGCTTCGTAATATTGTGGTTGGTCTTGGACGTCCGGTAGATGGAGTTGTACGCGAGGATCATTTTATTATCTCTGTTGCCTCAGAAATCATGGCAATCTTATGTCTTGCGGATAATATGAAGGATCTGAAGGAACGTTTGTCTCGTATTATCGTAGCTTATAATTATGCCGGTGAACCGGTAACGGCAGGACAGTTAAATGCAGTAGGAGCAATGGCAGCGTTATTAAAGGATGCCATCAAGCCTAATATGGTGCAGACACTTGAAAATACACCGGCGTTAGTACATGGTGGCCCGTTTGCTAATATTGCACATGGCTGTAATAGTGTCCGTGCAACAAAGACAGGACTTAAATTAGCGGATTACGTCATTACAGAGGCTGGTTTTGGCGCAGATCTTGGTGCAGAGAAGTTTTTTGATATTAAGTGTCGTATGGCAGGCATGAAACCGGATGCAGTTGTATTGGTTGCTACGGTACGTGCCCTGAAATATAATGGCGGCGTTGCCAAAGAAAATCTTGGTGAAGAGAATCTGGAAGCGTTAAAAGCAGGTATCGTAAACTTAGAGAAACATATTGAGAATGTTGCAAAGTTCAAGGTACCATGTGTAGTAACTTTGAACCGTTTTGTAACGGATACCGATGCAGAGCTTCAGTACATTGAGCAGTTCTGTAAAGAAAGAGGCTGTGATTTTGCACTTTCCGAAGTATGGGAAAAAGGTGGAGAAGGCGGCATTGCTTTGGCAAAAGAGGTAATTCATACGCTGGAAACCAAAGAGAGCGATTTTACACCGTTATATGATACCGAGTTATCTATTCGGGAAAAGATTGAGAAGATTGCGAAAGAAATTTATGGCGCCGGCAAGGTTAATTATGCACCTGCAGCAGCGAAAGCAATTGACCGTTTAGAGAGTCTTGGGTATGGCGATACACCAATCTGTATGGCAAAGAATCAGTATTCATTGTCTGATGATCCTAAGAAGTTAGGTCGTCCGGAAGGATTTGAGATTACGATACGTGAAGTGTATGTGTCCGCAGGAGCAGGATTTGTCGTTGCGATCACCGGTACGGTCATGACAATGCCGGGATTGCCACTTCATCCGGCGGCTGAGCGCATTGATGTAAACGAGGATGGTGTGATCACCGGTCTTTCCTAAAAGAAATGTAGTGGAATATATCGCACAACCGTAGTTTTTGATGATGTTACAAACATAATAGCAGCTAAAAAGGCTGTCCCTTTACCGAACATCTTGTGGAAAGGGGCAGCCTTTTTTTGACTTAAGTAGAGCAACAACACATTGTTTTTACAAATCAGTAGAAAAGTGATCTGTTAGTTGACCAAACTTCCTTTGAATTTAGATTCACAATAAATGCAGCGATAAATACGTCTGTTGCGGTCTGTCAATTTGAAAGAGTGTGGTAACTCCTGCTCGATCGAAGTGATACAGCGCGGATTTTTGCAGCGGATAATTCCGGTAACGGTTTCCGGAAGTTCCAGTTTATGTTTGGCAACGATATTGTTATCCTTTATGATATTGATCGTTAAGTTTGGATCTAATACACCGAGAACATTCAGATCAATATCCAAAGGACCTTCGATCTTGATAATGTCCTTTTTGCCCATTTTGTTGCTGCGTGCATTTTTGATAATGGCAACAGAGCAGTCTAATTTTTCTAAGTTGAGATATTCATATATTTTCATGGCACCTCCGGCCTGAATATGATCGATGACAACACCCTCGTTTAATCCACCGATATTTAATCTGCCGGTTTCCGGAATTTCTTTCTGTGACATAGTTACCTCCTTTATTTTGCAAGTCCAAGCAAAGTCATGATCAGAGCCATTCGTACATAAACACCGAATTGTGCCTGCTTAAAATATACAGCACGAGGATCATCATCGACTTCAGTTGCAATTTCGTTGACGCGCGGAAGCGGATGCAGTACATACATATTTTCTTTGGCATAGCGCATCTTAGCTGCATCTAAGATGAAACTGTCTTTTAAGCGGATATAATCTTCCTCATTGAAAAAGCGTTCTCTCTGCACGCGTGTCATATATAAAATATCAAGTTTTGGCATATATTTTTCCAATTCATTGGTTTCGATGAAATCAATGTTGCCGTCCACCAGGACTTCTTGGCGAAGATAATCCGGAATACGAAGTTCATCCGGAGAGATCAATATAAAATGTATATTCGGATAACGTACCATAGCATTGATCAGAGAGTGTACGGTACGGCCGAATTTCAGATCACCGCACATACCGATGGTCATATTATCCAGACGCCCGGTCAGTGTTTTGATCGTTAAGAGATCCGTTAATGTCTGCGTCGGGTGATTATGTCCGCCATCACCGGCATTGATCACCGGTATCCGTGAATGCATTGCAGCTACGGTAGGGGCTCCTTCTTTTGGGTGGCGCATTGCACAGATATCTGCATAAGAAGAGATTACGCGGATCGTGTCAGCGACGCTTTCTCCTTTGGACGCTGAGCTGGAATCAGCGGAAGAAAAACCAAGCACGCTACCGCCAAGATTTAACATGGCTGCCTCAAAACTGAGACGTGTACGAGTGCTTGGTTCATAAAATAAAGTTGCTAATTTTTTGCCATCGCATACATGTGCATATGCTTGCGGATCATGCATGATCGACTGCCCTAAGGTCAATATGTGGTCCAGTTCATCCACCGATAAATCAAGGGGACTGATTAGATGTTTCATGAAAAGTACCTCCGTTGTATTTTTACAATATATTACCACAACATTTCGGGACATACAATGCTAACTTGAGAAAAAGAAATGACAAGTTAGTATTGAAGAAGAAAGGCAGTTTATGGTACTATATAGGTACTGATGTAGAGGTGGGATATTAACAGAAGGGAGAATTCATAGTATGAGTGAAATTTCAAAGAAAACAAAAAGCGAAAATGAGAGAATTAATCTTTTAGTATTCATTTTTGCGACCTTGATGGATGCATTTTTTGTAGTAGGATATCTGCAGGATGCATCGGTAGGAAACATTAGCTGGACATATGCGATTATTGTAGTTGCAGTTGTTGCAGTAGGGTTATTGATCAATGCGGTTTTATATATTCGTAATCATGGAAGTGTGGCACTGCGTCATACGGTTATGGTTGGATATGGTGTGTTATATGCAGTGATCATGTATGGCGCCAATAGTGACCTTGTATTTATTGCTGCCTTTCCAATGGCAAGTATCTTTATTTTGTATTTCGACTTTGCGTTCATCCTGCGAAGCAGCATTGGTTTGATCATTATCAATGTGGCATACGTAGTACGCTGTGTAGTCAATGGCAAGATGAATTCAGGAATTGATATTACAACGAGTACGCTGATCCTTCAGCTTGCAACGGTCGTTCTTACAATGGTGGTTGTCTGCGCAATTACTAAGCTTGCTGCACAGCTTAACAGCGAGAAAGTAAGTCGTGCACTTACTAATCAGCAAAAATCAGAAACTTTGCTGGAGGAAATTCTTCATATTTCCAAGCAGGTTAAAGAAAATTCTTCAACAGCTGCATCTTTGATGGAAGAGTTGCAGCAGTCTACAATTAGTACAGCAAATGCATTGGACGAGATATCGACCGGTAACAGTTCCAATGCAGAGAGCATTGAGCAGCAGACGGTGATGACTTCACAGATTCAGGAAATGATCACGAAGACCAGCAATCGATCTCAGGGAATGAAGCAGGTTGCCGAGATGAGTATGGAGTCGATCGATAAAGGCCGTGACTCTATGCAGAAATTACTTGAGCAGGCAGATGCTATTGCAGCTGAGAATGCAAAGGTACATACTTTAATGGGGGCTTTGACGGAGAATACCAAGGAAGTGGCTGAGATCACGCAAAATATTTTTGACATTTCCAGTCAGACCAATATGCTTGCTTTGAATGCATCGATCGAGAGTGCAAGAGCGGGAGAAGCAGGTCGCGGCTTTGCGGTTGTTGCAGAGCAGATCCGAGTACTTGCAGAGCAGACCAGACAGTTGACGGAAGGAATTTCTCAGATCACTGCCAAATTACAGGAAAATGCAGAAGAGACACAGGAAAGAATCAATGGTGTGTTGGAAGCATCTGAACAGGAGAAAAATTTGATCCAGGTAACGGATAAAGATTTCACCCAGATCCGTTCTCAGATGGATCATTTGAATGAGGACGTAGTAAATGTTTCCGAGGAGATCAGCCAGATCATGACCGCGAATGACTCTATTGTGGAAAGTATTTCACAGATATCAGCGGTCAGCGAGGAAGTTTCCGCTAATACATCTCAGGCGGCAGAGATGGGATATCAGACAAGCGAACAGGCTGCCAAAGTTGGCTCTTTGATGAATGAATTGCAGGAGAGCGCTGTAGAACTTGAAAAGTACATTTAATTCTATTAGAATAGAACAGTATGTTATGTTTACCACATGACATATGATTACTTGAGCCAAGAGCATAATATGAAAGCTTAAAATCACTGGCTTAAGAGAAAGGTATGGTAACAGTATGATTAAGTTGTATGATAATGGTGTGTATTTGCTGAATGGGACAGATATCGTAGAAGATAACGGCCAGGCAGAAGCACAGATTCAGGCAAAATGTGGAGAGGTGCCATCAAAGGAGCAGGCCTCCGAGGGAACGATTGCATATTCTATTTTGAAAGCACATAATACTTCTGGTGGTATGGATAATCTTCAGATTAAATTTGACAAGTTAACGTCTCATGATATTACATTTGTTGGCATTATCCAGACTGCAAGAGCATCAGGATTGGATAAATTTCCTGTTCCTTATGTTTTGACAAACTGTCACAATAGTTTATGTGCGGTTGGTGGAACGATCAATGAGGACGATCATATGTTTGGTCTTTCTTGTGCTAAGAGATATGGTGGAATGTATGTGCCACCACATCAGGCGGTTATTCATCAGTTTGCAAGAGAAATGTTGGCAGAGGGTGGTAAAATGATCCTCGGTTCTGATTCTCATACAAGATATGGTGCCCTTGGTACTATGGCAATGGGTGAAGGTGGTCCGGAATTAGTAAAGCAGTTGTTAGAGCGTACGTATGATATTCCAATGCCTGGTGTGATCGGTATTTATCTGGATGGCGAGCCAATGCCTGGCGTCGGACCTCAGGACGTTGCACTTGCTATTATCGGTGCGGTATTCAATAACGGTTATGTTAAGAATAAAGTGATGGAATTTGTAGGTCCTGGTGTTTCTAAATTGTCTGCAGATTATCGTATTGGTATTGATGTAATGACAACGGAGACTACGTGCCTGTCTTCTATTTGGAGAACAGATGACAAGATCAAAGAGTTCTATGAAATCCATGGACGTGCCGGCGCATATAAAGAGTTGAATCCGGCAGCAGTTACTTATTATGACGGTATGGTATATGTAGATCTTTCTAAGATCCAGCCAATGATCGCAATGCCATTCCATCCAAGCAATGTATATACGATCCATGAGTTACAGGATAATCTGATGGATATTTTGGATGACTGCGAGAAGAAAGCATTGGTATCTTTGGATGGTCAAGTTGATTTTAAGCTTAAGAATAAAGTGCGTAATGGCAAACTTTATGTAGATCAAGGTATTATTGCAGGATGTGCAGGTGGTGGTTTTGAAAATATCTGTGCTGCAGCTGATATTTTGAAAGGCGCAAGCATTGGAGCAGATGAGTTTACATTGAGTGTGTATCCGGCCTCTACCCCAATTTATATGGAGCTTGCTAAGAATGGTAAGTTAGCAGATCTTATGGAGACCGGAGCAATCGTGAAAACAGCATTTTGTGGCCCGTGCTTTGGTGCAGGTGATACCCCTGCAAACAATGCCTTTAGTATTCGCCATTCAACGCGTAACTTCCCGAACCGTGAGGGATCTAAGATCCAGAACGGTCAGATCTCTTCGGTAGCATTGATGGATGCACG
>ERZ773104.3523-NODE-3523-length-14870-cov-19.713331_pt1 | contig 14870 bp, 13 predicted proteins | sample MGYA00511920_ERZ773104 | MGnify/ENA primary metagenome ERZ773104 (study PRJEB29015, sample SAMEA2737857) | human gut metagenome | biome: human gut; feature: human-associated habitat; material: faeces | place: China | collected 2012 ...
CTTTAGCCATGGTATATGTCCTCCATATTTTTATGGAAATAGTATACCACAGGAATAATTATTAGTCCACTTATTTAATTTATGTTATACTAGAGATAAAGGGGCGAGATAAGTCGCCCCTCATCATCGTAGAAAATATCATTTTTGTTATTGCAAACTTATCCATTCTGAAATTGCCGCCTCTGCTTCTCTGGCAAGAGATTCCTGTTTAGGATTTATCACATCTGACATATCAACCGAACCTTCTATCAATCCTTCTGGATTATTGGACTCAATAAAACTATGAACTGCATTTTCGTACTCTATAACTTCCGGGTCCAATCCTACAGATTCCATGGCCTTTACAAAACTTTTTGCTTTTTGAGATATTGGATCTTGCCCAGACAAAATGAAAAGTGTAGGCGGAAAATCCTTTTCCAGTTTTTTTGCATTCATTCCGGTAGTCCACGGATAGCACAACACTAACGATGACATATCAAAATCTGCAAGTTGTAACAATCTCGTGCTATCTGCAGCATAATATGCTCCGGCACTATAACCCATTAGAGTAAATTTTGATGGATCTACACCATAAGTCTCTGCATTATCTGCAAAATATAATACGACATCTCTTATTTCCTCAGAGCCATAAGATACAGGCTTAACATCTGCCTTTGTGTAGTTAATTGTAACTACAACCACATTCCATTCATTTGCAATTCGTTCACTTTGTGTATCAAGCACATCTGCGTCTCCACCAACAAAGCCACCGCCGTGAATATTGAAAACAACCGGCAATCGTTCATCGCTAATAGAATCCGGCACGTAAAGATTTGCCTTTACACTGGCTTTGCCATCTCTTTGGATCTCTATGCGTTCTCCGATTAGCTCACTATCGTCTTTGACAAGCTTTGCACGTTGTCTTTCATTTTCTTCTCGATATGAAGTTAGAAAAATATTAAATATGACAAGCAACAATAAAAATAAAGCAGAGATAAACGATAGTATGATTATTTTTGTTTTCCATTTTTTGGCAATTCTTTAAATTTCATTTTATCACCCCACCATAACCTTTATTAGTGACCCTAGAGTCATCCGGACATTTAGAATAAAAGCAATTGGTAATGCCACTGCAAGAATTCGTAAGATAGTAACGGTAATTTTCCATTTTCGTGGTAGTTCATGAAACTTCATATATCCTCCTATATTTAACGTTTTTTGGGGAACAATATTCTGTACATCTAATAATACGTTTCAGATATTTAGTTGTAATACCCCGGCAATGACAGTATTATCTCCAATAGTCACTCCGCCTAGAACAATTACACCTGCACCGAACCACACATTGTTGCCAATAGTAATAGGTAAAGCCACTTCCAAGCCATCGTTGTCCATGGGGAGCAGTGTTCCGTCCAAGTCAAACAGAATTGTTGTAAGTTTCAGCTTTTTATCCTCCTTTACAGCCTTTTTTGCTTTGGAGCTTCTTAATAATCGCGATCCAGCGATTCTAAGCCAAAGCTCTCTACATTCCCATTCATTGCATTTTCAAGCCACTGTGCAATACTCGGATTTTCACCTCTTTTATCAAAATAAATTTTTGTACCTGTTGCAGTATGAACTGTTAAATGACCATCTTTTTGAGTTTCCTCATCCCAAATATAGATTCCACATCCGGGTATTTGCTCTTGCATATCAGCTACCATCTTTTTCAATAATTGCTGGAATCTATCACCTTCGGCTTTTCCGATTGTTAAAGACATTTCTTTTTGAGATCCTTCATCGAAAAATCTTTGAGCCATTGACAAATTGTAATCGCGCACGGAACAGTCAAATAGAATTTTTACGTTGTCTCTTTTGTTATGCAATGCAACGAGAGAATCAAGCGTGATATTATCTGAAGTAACAACATCGCTGAATGCCTTTGGCGAATTCCACTCGTCAACCATGACATCGTGCCAATTTTCGTTGATAAGCAGAGAACTGTCCACGTGTACGGTAACATCTTGCGGGTTGTTGAACAATTCAATTGCGTCGTCCGCCAAAATAGCCGCTCCGAAACCACCGGCGCTGGAACCTGTAACGAGCAGCTGTTCGGGCGAATCATTGATATAGTTAAAAATTTTCGTCACCAGCTTGCGATAATTATTGTATCCTTCGTAATGAATGGTTTTCGTGCTTCCATCCAACGCGGTATATTCTTTTACACCCGTTCCCGCATGAAAATCGCCGTTACAATATGGTACACCGATAAACGTCCAATCTTTAAACATATTGTCTTGTGCTGAGTTTCCGATTCCCCATTCCTTTATAGCGTAAGTCATAACGTTCAGTCCCGTGTTCAGACGAGGATTATAAAATCCCCCTTCAACATCCATAGACCTTGCAGCCGTATAATCGTTTACACTAAAACCACCTCCATAGAAGTATAAAACGACTTTGTTTTCGCTTCCCTTGCGGAAATATCCCTGCCATTTGCTTCCATCGGAGCTGACGGCATTGTCAATGTCAATTGCATACCATTTTCCGACTTCCGGTTCTCCCTCTAACTGCGGTAGATCCTTGCCCATCGTTTTGTTTATAACGGCATTTATGATGTTGTCAGCGAATAGCGCAACTGCAACTAAAATGACTGCCAATATTGAGACAACACATATGATTTTCTTCTTTTTTTGACTCATAATCTTATCCTTCTTTCATTGACTTTTTTGTTTAATAAGCTTATTATTACATAAGCAACATATAATGCTATGTGCAACTAATATTGCTTTTGCATCAATTATATGCGATTTGTCCTTTTGATTCAAGGTTTCCAAGGCGGAAAGCAACTTTCAGGGGATAATGTCGCACAAATAGGAGGAGGTTCTATGGGCGCAAGTCCAAAAACAACCGATTTTCTGAAAGAGTGTATGGCAGACGCTCTTCTCCAACTCATGAAGGAGAAGCAGTTCTCCAAAATTACAATCAACGAAATATCTAACGATGCCGGTGTTAACCGGTCTACATGGTTCCGTAACTTCGAGACAAAAAATGAAGCACTGACATTTAAACTGGTACAACTTTGGAATCGCTGGGTGGACGAGCATGATATGAAAGAATGCCACCGTTACACCTTAGATAATGCGGAACGGTTTTTTCTTTTCAACAATTCTATCAAGGATATTCTAACCGAAATTTATCGTGCGGATCTACAATCTTGCGTCTATGATGCATTCTATCAGGTAATGATGCCACAGTATGGTGCTGATTCAATGGAATGCTACAAAGCCCGATTTTATTCATATGGTCTTTTTGGTTTTCTTGACGAATGGATAAAACGCGGGTTCTACGAAACTCCTGATGAGATGGCACGTTTAGTAAATGAGATAATCTTGAATCCGTGAAGTTCATCCTTTAAGCGAACCAACCTGCCAAGGACAAGTTGGTTTCATGATAAAAACATACTTCAATGTCTATTTTCAGTACAAATGTCGTGACTCCAGACTCTCATTGGGCAAAAAAGGGTACGTGAAACACCTTCCTTTTTGGATTTCGAATTATTCATAGGTGTCACATCGATATCTGCCGGAACAAGACCATTCGCAAGAGCAGTTGGATGTATTTTATTTGCAAGGAGCATCTCAACATTCTGCTCAAGAATCTCATGGTAAAAGACTCCAATCTATAGGTTTTGTTACGTCTATTTTACCATATATTTTCTTCACCTGGTGGGTGAATAATGATATTGAACAACAAAATATCGCAAAAGCTTGAAATATAGGATTTAAGGAGTCTGTGAAGAAATCAACTTCACGGATTCAGGTACTCCTTAAAATACTTTCTTACATTCTTTTGCAAATCTTATTCGCTTTATTATAAACCATTCACCCTCAAAATACAATATATTCTGTTTTCCCCAATATAAAAGGCACTCACATCCTGCAAGTGCCTGAAAACGATTCATTATTTGTAATTCTACCCAAACGGATTTTCTCCGACATATCTTTGTCCCATCGGCTGGTTGTAATTTATCTCATCATATGCAACACCAATCATTTTAAATACATCAAACAGTGTTTTTCCGTAATGCCCAAATGCCACTGCACCGTGATGCGGATAATTTTTTTCTATCAGAACATATCTGTAAAATCTTCCCATTTCTTTTATTGCAAACACACCAATGCTTCCGAAGGATTTTGTCGGCACTGGAAGTACTTCTCCCTCTGCGACGTATGCTCTCAAAATATTATCTGAGGTTGACTGGAGTCTGTAAAAAGTAATGTCTCCCGGTATAATATCTCCTTCCAGTGTTCCGTTTGTCACTTCTTCCGGCAGACTTCTCGCCATAATCATCTGATTTTTCATCTCACACTTTGTCAATTTGGAAGAATTTGTATTTCCGCAGTGGAATCCCATAAATACATCCGTATTTTTATAATCAAATCTGCCTTTTATGGACTCCTGATACATATCCTGCGGAACAGAATTGTTAATGTCCAGAAGTGTGACTGCGTCCTTACTTACACAGGTGCCTATGTATTCACTCAATGCTCCGTAGATATCCACTTCACAGGACACCGGAATGCCCCTTCCTGTCAGCCGGCTGTTTACATAACATGGTACAAAACCAAATTGTGTCTGGAATGCCGGCCAGCATTTTCCTGCGATTGCAATATATTTTTTGCATCCCCTGTGACTTTCTATCCAGTCAAGCAGTGTCAGTTCATACTGAGCCAGTTTTTCCAGTATTTCAGGCTTTTTATTTCCTTCTTTCAATTCCTGCTCCATATCCGAAACGACCTGTGGGATTCTTTTATCTCCAGCATGCTTATGAAAACTTTCAAACAGGTCAAGTTCAGAGTTTTCTTCAATTTCCACTCCCAGATTATATAACTGCTTTATCGGAGCATTGCATGCCAGAAAGTTGGAAGGCCGTGGTCCAAATGTGATAATTTTCAATTCGGATAATCCAAGGACTGCCCTTGCAGCCGGAATAAATTCATGAATCATATCAGCAACCGTACCGGCGTCACCAACCGGATATTCCGGAATATATGCCTTGATATTTCTAAGTCTCAGATTATAACTTGCATTCAGCATACCACAGTATGCATCACCCCTGCCCTGGATTAAATCCTGCTGACTTTCTTCTGCCGCTGCCACAAACATCTTTGGTCCTTCAAAATGTTTCGCCAGAAGAGTTTCTGAGATTTCTGGTCCAAAATTACCAAGATAGACACAAAGTGCATTGCATCCTGCTTTCTTTATATCCTCCAGTGCCTGAACCATATGAATTTCACTTTCCACGATGCAAACCGGACATTCATAAATACTGTCCATTCCATATTTTTTTGCATACTCTGCCACAACTGCTTTTCTTCTGTTTACCGAAAGGCTTTCCGGAAAACAATCCCTGCTTACCGCTACAATGCCTATCTTTACCTCTGGAATATTATTTATCTTATTCATCTTTCCTTCCTCCTTGTTTCATTTTTAATCAAATCATAAATTCCTTTACAGGCAGGATATATCTGCCTGAAAGTTTCATAGCATCTGTCATAATTTTCGACAAGCTTCTTTTCCGGTTCAACAAACTCTTTTATTTTCACTATCTTCTCTGCCGCTTCCTCCACGGTTTTATATTCCCCGCAGGCAACTGCTGCCAACATAGCTGCTCCAAGAGACGGCCCTTCCTCGCGTTCCGGTATCTCCAATCTGAGATTCAGCACATTTGCCAGTATTCTAAGCCAAAGTCTGCTTTTTGCACCTCCACCGCATACCTTTGTGCTTTCGACTTTTATCCCTGACTTTTTTGATATTTCCAGCATATCACGGAACGCAAATGCAACTCCTTCCAGAACGGCCTGTGTCATATGACCTCTCCCGGTATCCATGGACATTCCGATAAACGTTCCCCTTGCATCCGGATTATTATACGGAGAGCGCTCTCCCATAAGGTATGGCAGAAAATACACCTGATTTTCTCCCAGATTTTCTATGACAGATTGTTCTTTTTCATAATCTTTCGTATAAAGAATATCCTCCATCCACCATTTATTGCAAGATGCCGCACTCAGCATACACCCCATAAGATGATACTTTCCATTGGCATCACAAAACGAATGAAGACCGTTATTTTCATCTGCACGAAATGTATCTGACGATATAAAGACAGTCCCGCTTGTCCCCAGTGAAAGATTACATTTTCCCTCTCCTACGGTTCCCGTAGCCACCGCTGCTGCCGCATTATCGCCTGCTCCTGCTGCCACTTTTACCTCTGCATTGATTCCAAGTTCATCCGCTGTCTGATGCAAAACCGTACCAATACACTCATAGCTTTCATATACCTTCGGAAGCATCTCCTCTGTAATTCCACAAATCGTACACATTTCCTGCGACCAGCACCTGTTTTTTACATCAAACAGCAAGGTTCCGGATGCATCGGAAACATCTGTGCTGAACACACCTGTCAGCATATAGGCAAGATAATCCTTTGGCAGCATTATCTTTTTTATTCTTTTAAAATTTTCCGGTTCATTTTTCTTCATCCATAATATTTTAGGAGCAGTAAATCCCGCAAATGCGATATTTGCCGTATAAGAAGATATAATCTTTTTTCCAATCTGCTGGTTCAGATAATCACATTCTTCCTGCGTTCTTCCATCATTCCACAGAATGCACGGTCTTATTACATTGTTATTTTCATCAAGGACAACAAGTCCATGCATCTGACCGCCAAAACTGATTCCCGCCAGTTCTCTTTTATCCGTCCCTTCCAGAAGACGTTTCATTCCAGTCATCACGCTGCGATACCAATCCTCCGGATTCTGCTCTGCCCATCCTGTTTTCGGAAAATAAATCGGATATTCTTCTGTCACTGTATTGATAATCGTTCCTTCCTTATCCATCAGCAGAAGCTTTACGGATGATGTTCCTAAATCTATTCCTGCATAAAGCATTCTTTCACCTCCATATGTACCGGTTTTCTTTCCAAAAGTTTTTCACTTCTGGAGTCTGGCTGTGAACCTCCTATATAAATATCATATTCCTGTGATATCACTGGGTTTCCGGATTCATCAAAGACATAAAAATCTTCCTTTGTAAGTATCACTTCTATTTCTTTTGATTCTCCCTTTTTCAGAAATACTTTTTTTATTTTCTTCAGCTGTGGATTCGGTACCCATTCTTCTCTCGCTCCCACATATACCTGAACCGTTTCGGTTCCATCCATTTTTCCGGTATTTTTTATTATAGTTTTTATATCGACATGATCCGCATCTTCTATAAGCACTGTGTTCTCATATTCAAATTTTGTATATGACAGGCCATATCCAAACGGATAAAGTGCCTCGTTTTTCATATAACGGTAGGTTCTGTTTTTCATGGAATAATCCGTAAATTCCGGTAATTCTTCCATTGTCCTGTAAAATGTAACCGGAAGTTTTCCTTCAAAATCCGCTTCCCCAAACAGCAATCTTGCAATGGCTTTTCCTCCTCTTGCACCGGGATACCATCCCTGAATGATTCCATCCAGATTTTCTTCCTCCCAGTTTAAGGTCATTGCACTGCCGGTCATATTTACAAGTATTACAGGCTTCCCGCTTTCCTTTGCAATTTTCAAAACCTCTGTCTGGATTCCCGGCAGATGAAGATATGGTTTGTCTCCCATTCCATAATCACTTCCTGTATCTCCGTCTTCTCCCTCAAGAGTTGCGTCGAGTCCCATTACCGCAATAACTACATCACTTTCACTGCATATTTCCTTTATCTCCGCAACCCTGTCGCATTTAACTGCCATTTGGTTTATCTGGTCCCGGAACAAATGGCATCCCTCAGAATAAAGAACTCTCACATCGTCCCCGACATAATCCTGTATCCCTTCCAGGACAGTGATATACCTTGATGATGTTCCCTCATAATTACCATCAAGCGACCTTCTGTTATCCGCATTTGGTCCAAGAACGGCAATGGTTTTTATCTTGTTTTTATCAAGCGGCAGGATATTGTCTTTATTTTTTAATAATACAACGGATTTCTCCGCAGCTCTCTCATTGAGTTTTTTCATTTCATCTGAATCCACAACCGAATATGGTATCTGATTATATGGATTATCGTCCGCATCCCCTAAGATACCCAGTTTCATTCTTGTCATGAAAATGCGCTCCAGTGCCTCATCGATTCGTTCCATACTGACCTTATTTTCTTTGAAGGCTTCTACGAGATTTGGGAAAACAACACCCAGATTAAAATCACATCCGTTCATCAGTGCCATAGCCGCAGAATCAACCGGATTATCCGTGACCTCATGGCCTCCGTGAAAATCCAGCAGTGCAAGGAAATCCGAAACTACCATGCCGTCAAATCCCCATTCATCCCGGAGAATCTCTATTAACAGCCTTTTATTTCCGCAGCATGGCTGTCCATCCAGGCGATTATAAGCTCCCATGACTGCTTCCACCTTTGCTTCCTGAACACAGACCTTAAATGCAGGCAGATACGTTTCTCTTAAATCCTGCTCACTTACCTGTGCATCAAACATATGCCGCATGGACTCCGGACCGCTATGCACCGCAAAGTGCTTTGCACACGCTGCCGTTTTCAGATATTTCTCATTATCCCCCTGCATTCCTCTGATATAGGCTGCTCCCAGTCTTCCTGTCAGATACGGATCCTCTCCATAAGTTTCATGTCCCCTTCCCCAACGAGGGTCCCGGAAGATATTTACATTTGGTGCATAAAAGGTAAGTCCCTTGTAAATACCTCTGTCCCCATATTTTTGCTGCATATTATATTTCGCCCTTGCCTCTGTCGATATGGCATCCGCTACCTCATACACAAGTTCCTCATCAAAGGTAGCTGCCAGTGCTATCGCCTGCGGAAATACAGTAGCTATCCCTGCCCTTGCAACCCCATGAAGGGATTCATTCCACCAGTTATACTCTGCTATGCCAAGCCTCTCGACAGCCTTTGCCTCATGTACCATCTGTGAAACCTTTTCTTCCAGTGTCATTTTTGAAATAATATCTTTTACCTTTTCCTTCATCTGCATTCATCTTCCTTTCCACGGTTCATTCATTAATTGCAAAACTTATAATGTATCTTTTAATCTTATCATAGTCCTTTCCTTCTTTTTTGTCTTATCATATTTTGCTGTTTTTTTCTTGTTTTTTGCTGAAAATAATGCTAATATAATCTTAGATTTCTGTGTAAATTTTAAGGAAGAAAGGATTGTAAAACATATGGAAAATCAACAAAATGCAAAAAATAATGCCATTCATGAGATGGTTGCTTTCCGTGAAAATTCCACGGTTCTTATCTGGGAAAACCGGCTGAATCTGAGCTACGATTCACACTGGCACACAGCTATGGAAATTCTTATTCCCATGGAAAACAGTTATGATGTATCTGTCAGTTCCAAAAATTTCCATCTTCTTCCAAGGGAAGTACTCTTGATTCCTCCGGGTGAAATTCACTCTCTCCATGCCCCTGATATCGGACTTCGATATATTTATCTGATTGATATTTCTTTTTTGAATAATATCCGGAACTTTGTTTCGATTCAGGCACTTATGGAACAGCCTGTTTATATTACGCGTGAAAATTATCCCAAAATATATGAAACTATTCTGGATATGTTTCTTGAAATAAAGCAGATGTATTTTGAAGATAAGGAATATTCTGAAATGACTATCTATTCCATCCTTTTAAAAATTTTTGCAGAATTAGGATACCACCGGGCCAATAATCACGAATTATTTCCTAATACGCGCATCTATAAGAAAAAAGAATACATTCAGAAACTGAATGCGGTTTTAGATTTTATTGATTTAAACTATGCAGAAGACTTAAAACTGGAACATCTGGCCTCCATGGCAGGCTTCAGCCAATACCATTTTTCCAGACTGTTTACGGAATATACCGGTCACAGCTTCTGTGATTATGTGAATTTAAGAAGAATAAAAGCCACAGAAAGCCTTCTTTCAAACGATAACCTGTCAATTACAGAAATAGCAATGCTGTCCGGTTTTTCCAGCATTGCTACTTTTAACAGGCTTTTTAAGAAATTTAAAGGATGCAGTCCGAGCGAATTCCGGAACCTGAAGAAACATATGTAAAGCCAAACTTTTTATCTGCTTAAAAGATTCCGGAATGTATTTTCCAGCACTTCCCAGTCCGGATTTCTGTCATCCTTCATTTTTTTCAACAAATCATTATAGTATGCCAGTTTTTCCTCTATGTACCTGTTAACCGGTTCTACTTTCGGTGCTTTATCGGATTCTGACATTTGAATTTTTCTGGCTAACAACTCTTTTATCACCGGTTTCATATCATCCTCAAGAACAGTCTGAAATAATTCATCAAACAAAACCGGCGGCGGACATTTCTTTTCTTCTATCCACCTGCATGCCAGAATCGGCCGCAGTACATAAAAATATTTTTTGTACTTTACCATATCATCCATCAGATATTCCCGATAATTCTTATTCGCAGTCCCATAATAATGATACATCGCTGATTTACACGAGAAATATGGATTTGCAATATCCTGATAAAGTTTTTTCCATTCTTCTGTCGTGTAATATACGATGGGCGAGTTTCCCCACTCATATATCACCGCATTTGATTTGTGAAAATGCTGCAGAACCTTTTTGATATCCCAGCCATTGATATCCAGGACTTCATTCAGTTCCCAGTCAATAAAGTCCTTAGTTTCACGAAGCGAAAGATAAAAATCCCGGTCTCTCACATAAATAAATCTTACATCATAATCGCTATCCGGCGAAGCGAATCCCCATGCCCTACTCCCCGATTCAACTGCATGCAATACCCGAATATGTTCTTTTTCTTCTATCTCTTTTATTTTCCTGCGGACCAATTCTTCCACAGTGCCTTCATAATCCTTATATTTCATCGCGCACCACCCTTTCATTAATGCTCATTACCAGCTCCTGAACCTTCTTCCTGTCCGGTTCTTCCGGCAAATCGGTATTCTCTGCCGCATAATGCAGCCGCTTTTCATAATCAGAAAGCAATTCATAAAAACTCTCATGGAAAGTTCCGTCTTCTTTCTGATATTTACCGGAACGGATATCCATCAAAAGCCCATGTTCCTTTGTCCGATATGTATTTATCTCACCTTTTTCCAGAATATCCAGTGCCATCATGAATAACCGAATAAGATGCATTGCATGTTTATTCAGATGAATATCATCTTTCTTCTTATTACGCTTGCCAATTTTTTCATAGTCTTTCACTACATTTGACATGGTATTCCACATATTTGCATAATCCCGAAGCGGATAATGTGTCATATTTGCATTTACAAATATTTCTGTTTTCATTTCCGGATTTACAGCCTTATCAATAAAAATCTCCATACTGCCATTTTCAAAACTTTTATAGCTTTGATTAAAACTGTGCATTGCATGTTTAACAGAATTAAAAATATGCTGTTCTTTTTCACTCTGAGGAAAAGTTTCCCTTGCCAGTGCATTCTGCAGTCTGCGAAGCTGTGCATCCGCATATCCGCCAAAAGACTGGATGGCTTTTCTGGATAAAAATAATTTCCTGTTATCAAGCAGCAGTTTTCCAATATCATTCAGATACAGGTAATGCTCCGGATTTAAACCCAGCAGCTCTATCGTATTTGGATTACAGTTCAGAAGCAGCATTATCATTTTGTGAAACGCATAAACAACCGTATCCGTCTTATCGTCCACATACTGTTCAAACTGCGTAAGTCCAATCAAATCTGACTTCTGATTGAGGGTAATCCCCCTGATGTCAATATCACTTCCTGCAACATTTGTCCCATAGGAATAGCTTCCCGCAAGGCCAAGAAGAATAATATGCCTGCCGAGATGTTCATTCGTATGCAGGAAAGTATACTCTTCACTTTTTAAAATCTTCTTATAATCTTCCATGATTCACCTCCTCGAATTTACATTATTTCCACCCTTTCCATACTTCGGGGTGATAGCCAATTATTGACTGTTTTCCATTTCATACTACCGGTGCCTTTATTACCTGTGGATTTTCAAATCCGCTGTTTACCAGAACAAAACAGACCTTACTCATGCCTTTTTCTTTTATATCAACAAACTTGAAGTTGTAAGTTTCTTTACTATCATATCTTTAAAACTTGTTTTGCTTTCGCATTAACAAATTGGATAATTGGGCCTGAAATGATAACTGTAATAAGCGTGCATACACCAAACTTTCCGCCAAACAAAACACCTGTAACAACAACCAAAATATCCAATGCCATTCGGACAAATTTAATCTGCCAGTGATTTTTTTCTGCTAAAGCAAAAGTGACTGCCTCGTAGGAGCCTCTACCAAGGGATGCCGACGCATATAGTCCTGTTCCGACAGCAAACAAAACCACTCCTAACAACATAATTAAAAAATTGATCCACTTATAGGTACTGTAAATATGGCAGTTAGCAAACAAATCTACACAGGTACTGTATACAATCTGGTACAACACAGTTCCTATATGAATCTGACTTTTATCGTAAATGAGCGCAAACAAAATCATTCCCAATGCTACAACAAAAGATGCTGTGCCAATGCTTATGTGAAATGTTCTTGCAATCCCCTGCCACAGCACCGCAAGCGTAGCTCCGCCAAATCCAGCATACAGTGCAAGTGTAATTCCATAAGCCGCAATTATAGAACCTATTACAAGTATTGCCAATTTCTTTAGTGTTTTTTTATTGTTATTTTTCATTGACTTTTAATAATTCACTCCTCGTATAATTTTCTTTGGGTTTAAAGCATCCCGTTAGCAACCGCTCTAATTTATTTAATACCAGCAAATTACTCTCCTCCACAAATTCCGATTTATCAAATAAGAATTTCCGTCAATTTTTCTCTTGATGCGGCTCGCTTCTAAGAGTAGGAACGAACTGTTCTGTTGCCGGAGACGGACCATTCAGGTCGGTCTCCGGCAGTATTTTTGTTATCGCCTATTAAAAAACAGCCGGAACGACTTTCTGCTGCGCTACATCGATGATGCCGTATGTATTCAGTCTGAGTTTTGGAATGACCGGAAGGCTGACGAAGGCGAGGGTCATAAAAATGCCGATGTCTTCCGCTACACCATGTGCCTTGAGGGCATCGTTCAGCGCCTGCATTTTCGCCGCAACGCTCTCTGCGCTTTCGGTGCTCATCAATCCGGCCACCGGAAGCGCAAGTTCTGCCACGACCTGTCCATCTGCCACAAACGCAAGTCCGCCTTTGTTTTTCCGCACAGTGTTGCCGGCCAGCATCATATCGGTATCGTTGTCCCCTGCCACAATCAGGTTATGGGAATCATGTGCGATGCTCGATGCAACGGCTCCGCATTTCAGGCTGAAGTTTCCTAAAAAGCCAATGCCCACATGGCCGGAGTGATGATGCCGCTCAAAAACGGCCAGTTTTACGATGTTGTGTTCCGGGTCCACACCGGGAGCTTTGCCCGGATGCCGTTGGAACGGGATGATTTTTTCCTCCGTAAGCAGCTCGCCCCGGTTCAGGCAGATGACACGCTCCTGCTCCCCGCTTTCCCGAAGTTCCAGGTCCTGCAGTGTGATCTCATCCAGATCAAAGGAATCCATAACGTGGGAAAATCTCACACGGTCGATGTCAAGCGGTGCGGGTTTCAGCGTTTTTCCGTGCTCGGCCACCAGCGTGCCATTCTTGTAAACCTGTTCGACCGTAAAGGATTCAAAATCCGATACTACAATGAGGTCGGCAGCATACCCCGGTGCCACGGCACCGTGCTGCTTGAACCCAAAATACTGTGCCGGGACCAGCGTTGCCATTTTGACGGCCACTGCTGGGTCTGCGCCCAGCCGGATCGCTTTACGGATGTTGGAATCGATGTGGCCGCTGTCCAGCAGGTCACCGGGGTGCTTATCATCCGTCACCAGCATACAGCGGCTGCAATAGGGCTCCCGGAACAGCGGCATCAGGGCCTCCATATTTTTGGCAGCCGTTCCTTCCCGGATCATGATGTATTGTCCGCGCCGGAGTTTTTCCATGGCTTCCTCGATGTTGGAGCACTCGTGATCGGACTGAACGCCTGCCGCAATATAAGCATTCAGGTCCTTATCGCTCAAAAGCGGCGCATGGCCATCCACGATCTTTCCCGCTTCGGTGCAGTCGCGGATCTTCTGCAGGATCTTCGGGTCACAGCGCACCGTTCCATAGGCATTCATCAGTTCCGCAAGCCCCAGCACACGGGGATCGCCGTAGTAAGGCCGGAGCTGTTCTGCGTTCAGCACCGCACCGGATTCATCCAGATCCGTGGCCGGAACACAGGAGGGCAGCATGAAATAAACCGAAAGGGTCAGATTTTTTGTCGTTTCCAGCATAAAATCCAAGCCTTCCAGCCCCGCAACGTTCGAGATCTCGTGTGGGTCTGTGACCACCGCAGTGGTACCGTGGGGCAGCACTGCCTGCTCGAAAGCCGGACCACAGAGCATGGAGCTTTCGATGTGGATATGCCCATCGATCAGGCCCGGGCAGACATATTTGCCGTGCAGATCAACTTCTTTCCGGCCGTGATACGCACCCACGCCCACGATCGAATTTCCGCTGATGGCAATATCAGCGGTGTCGATCTCATCGGTAAACACATTGACAATTCTGGCATTTTTCAAAACCAGATCAGCCAAAGCATCTCCTCTGCCTGCCGAGATCCGGCGTTTCAGCTCATCAGACTGCATAGAAACATCTCCTCTCTCTGAAGTTCGATTTTTTCACCTGTGGATTGGTTCTGCCATTATTCTACCACGCCTTGCCGCTGCGGAAAAGATGTCGGGAAACAAAAATGGCCCCGGAGGGCTTGTTACAGCTCTCCGGGGCCACTTTATGTGCGTTGTGCCTTGGCGCAGACCGTCAGCACTCCACTGCCACCTTGATCACGC
>ERZ773104.3526-NODE-3526-length-14862-cov-3.399406_pt1 | contig 14862 bp, 7 predicted proteins | sample MGYA00511920_ERZ773104 | MGnify/ENA primary metagenome ERZ773104 (study PRJEB29015, sample SAMEA2737857) | human gut metagenome | biome: human gut; feature: human-associated habitat; material: faeces | place: China | collected 2012 ...
ACTTGTCTACATGGATGAGCTGGCAGGCTGGCAAAACAGTTATGACTCCAAAGTCGGGGCAAAACTCGTGAAAGAAATGATTGAACGGGATGTTAACCATCCATGCATCATCCTTTGGAGCAACGGAAATGAAGGTGGCTGGAATACGCAAACCGATCCTTTATTTGCCCAATATGACAGGCTGCAAAAGCGTCACATGGTGCATCCCTGGGCTGACTTTAATGAACTGGATACACACCATTACCCTACTTATCTGACAGGAGTGGCACGCTTTACGAATGGTTATAAGGTATTCATGCCGACCGAATTCATGCATGCCATGTACGATCAGGGAGGGGGAGCCGGTCTGCGTGATTTCTGGGATCGATGGTGCACCAATCCATTGTTTGCAGGAGGATTTATCTGGGTCTATTGCGATGAAGCTCCCAAGCGCAGTGATAAAGGAGGAATACTCGATTCCGACAAGTCAAATGCACCTGACGGAGTAGTGGGACCACGCCGCGAAAAAGAAGGAAGCTATTACGCTATCCGTGCACAATGGTCGCCTATCCAGTTGAAACCTCTTCTCATTACCAACCACTTCGACGGCAGTTTCCTACTGACCAATGAATATACCTTTACCAACCTGAAAGACTGTCGTATGTCTTACAAAGTTCTGACATGCGGCACTCCTCTTCAAGGAAACACAGAAACAGGAAAGGTAATCGCCGAAGGAGGAGTTCAACTTCCATCCATCAATCCGGGAGAAACAGGCACTGCCCGTTTTGAACTGCCCGATTCATTCCGGGAAGGGGATATACTTGAACTGGAAGCATTCGATAAAGAAGGAAAAAGTATCTGTAACTGGACTTACCCGATTCATCTGGTAAAACGATATTTTGAACGCAAGCTGACACAGGCTGCTCCCACTCCTGCTCCCCCAAAGGCAGAAGCCCGGCAAACAGCTGATGCCATCGAACTAAAGAGCAGTAAAGTCTGCGTAACCTTCGATGCGGCAACCGGTATGATTCGTCACATTACATCCGGTGAGACTGAGGTTCCATTCAAAGATGGTCCGGTGGCAGTAGGTATGAAGATGCGATATGAACCTTCGCTCAGCTATACCCGTCATTCCTCCGACGGAGCCATTTATTGTGCCAAATACAAAGGTGCAGCAGATTCGATTGTATGGCGCCTGACAAATGAAGGTTTGCTCTACATGGATGCTATTCTGTTGAACCGTGGTTCCGGTGGCAGCGGCTTTGACGATGCTTTTATGGATTCCCAGATTTTCAATCTCGGACTTACCTTCTCTTATCCGGAACAAAATTGCTCGGGCATGAAGTGGATGGGACGTGGTCCTTATCGGGTCTGGAAAAACCGTATTGCAGGAACAAACTACGGCATCTGGCACAAAGACTACAATAACACCATCACCGGAGAAAGCTTTGAGAATCTGATATATCCGGAGTTCAAAGGCTACCATGCCAATCTCTATTGGGCAACTCTGGAAGGTGAAAAGACTTCGTTTACTGTTTATTCCCGTAATGATGGCATCTTCTTCCGGGTATTTACTCCCGAAGAACCCGCAGGACGTGTGAAAGATACAATGCCTGCATTCCCTGAAGGTGACCTTTCATTCTTACTCGATATTCCGGCTATCTGCTCGTTCAAACCTATCGAACAGCAAGGTCCCAACAGCCAGCCGGGAAATATCCGGATCAAATCGGGAGACGAAGGGCTTCATCTGAATCTGATGTTTGACTTCCGGTAATCCTAAGTGAAAACACTTAAAATAAAGATAAAACAATGAATGTAAAATTGAAATTTATACTTGTATATTTAAGTTTGTATGCTTCCTCATATACAATCCAAGCACAAAATATACAGTATGATCCTTTACTGGACCCGGCTGTAGAAATCCCGGATGCACCGGTAAGGAATGGAAACGGAGAGTATATCTGGTATCCGGGACAGCTGAGTGCGCATCTTCAGCAGAAAAGACTAAAAGAATCGGAGAAACGTTGTGTGAACGTAGGGTATCCCGGCAAATTTTATGCTCCGGTATATCATACCTCATTCTGTAAAGAAGTAAACTTGCCGGCAGAAACGCTAATGGAATGGACATCTACCGGAAAGGTAAAAGTATCTGTCAATGAAAAAGAAGCAGGCAATTCCGACAAAAGTTCTCTTACACTACCTAAAGGAAAATCAACTTTATTATTCGAAGTAGAGACTGATAATGATCTGCCTGCCATTAAAGTATCCTTCAATGGAGAAGTCTCAACGCATCATTGGAAAGCAAGTATGGATGGTATTGAATGGAATATTGCAGAAACATCTCCGGTATTCGGCACTGCAGGCAGAATGCCTTTGGATGATCCGGAAACAGAGGTTACCATTCATCCGATTTCAATCTTACCTATACGAAACGCAACAGTTGAAAATGAAAAAATAAAGATTCAAAAGAATGGATATATTCTAGTTGACTTTTTCCATATTGAAGTCGGAAAAGTCTCATTCACTGCCAAAGGTGAGGGAACGCTCACTGCTTTTGTAGGAGAAAGTCCGGAAGAGGCATTAAACGAAAACACCAAACTCTTCGAACAATATCCTATTGAATCCTATCCTTTGACAGAAGGAGAACAACAAATTATCCTTCCGGAAAGGGCGGTCCGCTATCTGAAAATATTCAGTGATAAAGAATGTGAGATATCTGATGTTAAGTTTAAGGCTAAGATATGGCCTGTAGACTTCCTGATGTCCTTTGAATGCAATGACGAACGTATGAATAACATCTGGAATGCTTCGGTTGCCTCCCTGCATACCAGCACGCACGGCTTTTATCTGGATGGTATCAAGAGAGACTATCTGCCCTGGTCAATGGATGCCGTTTTAAGTACCTTTGCCGGAGATTACCTTTTCGGAGATGAACAGGTTTCGCGCAACAGCCTTTCAGTAGCTATGCTCCCGCTAAATCCGCAAAAAACAGATTTGGGAATACCGGATTATCCACTTCATGCTTTGATAGGTTTTAACCACTATTACCAAAGATATGGAGATTTCAATACGATCCTCTCCTATCGTGACCGCATAGAACAACTGCTGAAACTCTACGAGACTCTTCAGGATGAACGTGGCTTTATCTCCGCCAATGTCGGTGTCAGCTGGGGATTTGTACCTGGATGGGCTACCAGAAGAGGCCCTGACAAGAAGGGAACTCCTACGTATGCACAAATAATGCTTTATTATAATTACAAGATTGGTGCAGACTTCTCCGAAAAATGGGAGGACAGAAAATCAGCAAAACATTACCGAATGAAAGCCGAGGCTTTAAAGAAAAGTATAATCAAACATTTCTGGAATGAAGAACAGGGATTATTCATAAACGGATATACCAAAGACGGCAAACTGGATACAGTGATTTCACATCATGCCCAGTACTGGGCTATCCTTGCCGATATATTTCCCAAAGAACGGTATGATCATCTGTTTGAAGTACTCCCCACCATTCCTTATTACCATGATTATGTAAGTTATGAGAAAGGATATGAGTTCCTTGCTTATTCAAAAGCAGGTAAGGTCAGAGAAATGTGGGACTTCCTTTTTACTGTATTTGGTGACTGGCTTGCACAGGGACATACCCGTTTTCCGGAAAACTTCTCATACAAGAAGCCCAAAGATGAACAACTGGTCTTCTATAAACGTCCTTATGGTCTAAGTTTATGTCATGGCGCTAATGGAGTTCCGGGAGTAGTGGCTGTTTTAAATGGCATAGCAGGTTTCAGCCAATCTCCAACAAAATCGAATCATTATATCATACGTCCTGAACTAATGGATTTGAAATGGGCAAATATCGAATTCCCTGTCAAAGAAGGTAAAATCAAGTTGAAGCTATCCAAAGAAGGTAAAAATCTGATTGAAATACCTGACGGATGTAAAGTGGATTTCATTGATAAGAATAAGGCCAAAAAGACATTTACGAGAAAAGGCAGTTATAGCATATAAATAAGGGGATGTCAAAACTCCCCTCTCAACAAAATAGCCCTCGCTACAACGATCTGTGGCGAGGGCTATTTTCAATAAAAATAAGGGTTTCGACAACCCTTATTTATTATTTCATTTATCATTTGGTCATCATCTTCTTTTCCGCACTCTTCAATCCTTTCAGAGAAGCTTTGACCTTCACATCACCACCGGTTTGACTGGAACGTAATATAGCCATCACAAACCCTTGATGCAGCTTCTTATGATTTCCGGAGAAAAGCTCATCGGTCATGTGATCACCATTATCTACAGCAATCAGTCTGGCTTCACCTGAAACTTCAAAAGTGACTTCACCTTCGGCAGCAGGTACTACCCGTCCTTTACCATCAACAGCATATACCTTCACATACTGCAAGTCCATTCCATCTGCCTTCCAGTCTGCATTTTCCAGTTCTATTTTCAGCGCTTTTGCCTTACCTGTCGTTTCCAACAGATGACGTGCCACTTCTTTTCCATTGTTACGGGCTATCGCCAGTATATTTCCTCCTTTGCCATAAGGTATGTCTTTCCAATAGATCATATTGCGGCTCTGTATATCATCTCGTTTATTCTTCTGAATGCCGAAAGACTTTCCATTAACCAGCAATTCTACTTCGTCAGCATTTGTATAAGTGAACAGGTTCTGCTTACTTCCTTCAGGTCTGTTCCAATGAGAAGAAAGAGGCATACGGCCCACTGTGACATCATTCCATTCAATACTTTCTTTCTTACTATCTACTACTCCGATATGAACCAGAGGTTCATCACTAAACGCACTTTTTATCAAATACGCTTGTGGATAAGGTTCCAAAGCATGATTAAAGAATGAATAATTCCAACCTTTTTTAGGCCACCCATTCGATTCTCCCCAGTATTCAATAGCTCCCCAATAAGCAAGTCCTACCATCTTATCCTGATCCATACCAAAGAAAGGAGCAGTAAGTTCACTACTTGTTGCCTCACTCTGATAAACGATCAATCCGGGACAAGCTTCGAGATACTTGGCATAATCAACATATTGATAGTTGAAACTGGCCACTTCGGTCACTGTAGACAGCTCAGGAGGAAGGATTTTCTTATTGAAGTCTGACTCTTTTCGACTGATGGCACCTGCCCGCGAAGGATACATAGCCACCGTTGTCTTACGGGTAGGGTCATAACGTTTCACAAGCACATCGAAAATTCGATAAGTCGTAACACCCCAATCACCGGTAGGAAATCCGGCCAGATCTTCCCGCATCTGCAATTCGTTGCCTATACTCCACATAATAACCGAAGGATGATTTCTGTCACGCTTGATCCATTCGGGAATCATCTTATACCATAACTGAGTAAAAGGAACCCGGCCTCCCCAGTAAGATTTATCACTCCACTTGTCAATCAATTCATCTACAATCAGGATACCATGCTTATCTGCCAATTCAAGGAAAGACTTCGAATAAGGATTGTGCGATGTACGGACATGATTATAGCCGAACTTCTTAAGTAATTCAAACTGTCGTTCAATAGCACGGTCGAATGCGGCTGCTCCCACAGCACCTAAATCGTGATGATTGGCAATACCTTTCAAGAATAACTTCTTACCGTTTAGTTTAAAGCCAAACTCCGGAGAATATTCAAGTGTACGAATACCAAAAGTCTCAGTTACATTATCGATAACTTTCCCCTTATGGAGCAATGTTATTTCTGCTTTATAAAGATTCGGAGTTTCACAAGACCATAACTGAGGATTGGAAACAGCAACTATCGGAAGAGGTACCTCAACGGTAGCCAACTTGTTTTTCTTAGGAGCCATTCCCTTTGTTTCCGTTACCAGTTCACCTTTCGGAGAAAAAATTCTGGCATTGATTTCTATATCCAGCTGCTTCCCACGAATACCTTCCAACTCAACCTGTACATTAACATCAGCACTTTGTTCAGTTATTTTAGGAGTAGATATAAACACTCCATGACGGGCTATGGAAACGGAATCTTTTACCAACAGATGGACATCCCGGAACAAACCTCCTCCTGTATACCAGCGTGATCCCCCTTTATTGCCTGTAGAAGCACTGACAGCCACTACATTATCCGCATCATATCTAAGCAATTTGGTGATATCCGTTTCAAAGCCAATATACCCATAGTCTGTACTTCCTACTTTCTGACCGTTTACCCAGACATCACCCACTAACATAATTCCCTCAAAATCAAGCAGTACTCGTTTTCCTTTCCACTCAGGTTCAGCTTTGAAAGCCTTACGATACCAACCGATTCCCATCGCTTTAAAGCCACGTGCTCCACCCGCACCCTGGCTCCACGGCTGTTCTATTTGAAAGTCATGAGGCAAATCCAGTACACGCCAATTACTATCATCATAGTTCAAGGAATACGCATCTTTCAAATCGCCAGCCTGGAATTTCCATCCGAAATTAAACAATCGGGATAAACGCACTTGTTCACCAGCATCTTGTGCGATGAGCAAACTAAATTGAAAGGTCAATAAAGATAATAAAATCAGTTTTTTCATTTTGTGCATATTAATAATTTCATAGTGTCACAAAGATAGGTTCGATTTCAATATCAGTACATAGAAGTTTGTACATTTACATAGATTATTCATCACTTATCACCCGTAAAAACGATAAAGTCTCAGGTAGCCGCAAACTACCCGAGACTTTCGTTTAAATATGATCACTTACTTTTTATACAAACCAGACCCTAAATAAAAAAATCAATTAAACAAGGAATGATCCGGCAGTTTTCCCAAAAACAGAGATGAACCCAAAAACAAATTAAAGTTCATATATGAACTTTTTTACTCAGTCTTTATGATTCTCCATTTGATAAGTTATCTTCTTTTCTACTACATTTTCAACATTACTTACTTTCTTCACAAACTTCTTAACCGACCCGACCTTTACATTTTTGATTTGCACATTCTTTACAGGCAGTTCAGCATTTCCTTTCAGCTCATAAACGGCGTCTGCCGACTCACAGTTTACTTTATCCATATAGATACCATCAATGCGAGTGATTCTCTTTTCGTATGTCGGCACTAAATCTTTCCACTGATAAAGTACCTCCGTATCTATTTCAAGTACCCGCTGTGCTGTACCTGCCTCTACATTTTTCATATAGATATTCTCAATAAATCCTCCTCTGCGATGATTGGTCTTCACAAAGAAAAGACGCATCACAGAATTAGGTGCCGTACAGTCGTGCATATAGATATTCCGTATACCACCGGAAATCTCACTACCGATACCCAGTAATGTGTGTCCTTTCAATATCCGGCAGTTACGGATAACTATATTCTCGCAAGGTGTATTCAACCGCCACGCATCCTGATTACGACCCGCTTTGATTACGACAGCATCGTCTCCCTGGTCAAAAGAACAATCTTCGACCAGAAAGTTACGACTCATCTCAAAGTCAATGCCATCATTATTATGTCCATGTGCCCGTACATCCAGATTACGTACCATTCCTCCGTCGCACATATAGAGATGAATTGTCCAGAAAGGACTCTCACGTATTTTAAATCCGTCCAGCATTACATTCTTACAGCGATTGAAATGTATCAGATGCGGACGCAAATGATTTTCGCCAACAGCCATCTGACGTTCAATGACAGGCACATTGGTAGAAGCTTTTGTATACAAATCCTTCAATGCTTCCAGATGAGGTGCAGGGCGTTTAAACCATACTTTCCATGTTCCCATCTTCGGCTGCAACGTTCCTTTACCACTGATTGCCACATTTTCACATTCGAATGCATACAACAGAGGTGAATAATTATAGCACTCCAGCCCTTCCCATGAAGTCATGACTGCCGGAAGATAATCTTCCGGATTATCGGTGAAACTCAATACAGCATTTTCTTCCAAACAGAGGTTTACATTGCTTTTAAAGTGTACGGGGCCCGTCAGCCAAGTGCCTGCCGGAACAACAACACGCCCGCCGCCCGCTTTATTACATGCGTCAATAGCAGCAGCAATCGCCTGGGTATTATTTACTTCCCCACCCGGTACAGCTCCAAAATCAGTAATTTTAAAATCCTGCTCCGGATAAATAAAAATCTTGATCGGCTGCATCGGAAAAGGAGCTTTTACTTTGACAGTCTTATAGTGATCTCCTGCCACAACCATGGTAACGGACAACAGCCCGAAACACATGCTTACCATCCATCTTAAAAAGTTCTGTTTCATTATTATATCGTATTTAAATTTATCCAATCCATTTTATTTTCGACTTTTCAAAGTCACCTTTATCACATCTCCATACGGATCAAAATCAAAAAGAACCTTGTCACCGGTAACCTGTACAGGCAATTTTCTTTTCCCTTGTTTTACAGTCACTTTCTTTATATCCTTACCGGTAATCACCATTGTCAATGGTTCTACAAAAAGTTTCTGATCCAATTTCAGTTCCGGAGTTATCAACAGGGTATTCTTTTTATTCACAACATCCAGTTTCGTTTCTTCTCTTTCTCTGATATAAGAAGCTACTTCCCGAAACGTTCCTACCCATATTTCATTCTCTCTCGCTTTTACCTGATCCCAATGATCCCACAAGCGTTGAGGATTGCGAAAAGCATCATAACCATAAGTTAGGCCATGTGTCATACCTACTCCCCAGTCATTTGTCTCAATCAGGGTATTCATCCATTTTTCCAAATCCTGCAGAGTCGATTTACTTCCAATCGAACGTTGATGAGTTCTTGTTCCTACCCGATTCTGTACGGCAATCCTCCGCCCTTCCGCTTTTTTATTATTATTGGGATAGCAGAAAGTACGAGGCATTACTCCTGTATTTGCAAAGATAGCACTATCATTCTTTAAAATATCCTCTTTGATTTCTTCAATCGGGAAACGTGCGAAGTTTTTATGCGCCCAGCCGTGATTGGATATCTCATGCCCCTTATCAGACATTTCCTTAAGTTGAGGCCAAGTCATTCTTGTAGTGTCGGTTATATTCCTGTTATCTTTGTTTATATTGGAGCCGCATATCCAGAATGTTCCCCGAAAACCTCTCTTTTCCAGTTGGGGAGCAACCAGTGTATAGTGCTCCGCCAATCCATCATCAAAAGTATAGCTGATGGCACAGGCCTTGTCCTGTTTATATCTGGCAACGTATACATTCCAATCTGCCCCCGACATATAGCCGGTGCAGAACAACAAACTCAAAATAAAGAGTGAAAACTTTTTCATCGTTCTATCGTTTTATTGGTTTATCTTCACATTATTCATTGTCAATGAATGGATGATGCTCTGATCCACATTTCCTTTCTTAGCCCGTACTGTCAGATTCTCAAAATGGAAATCGGACAATTTATATTGGTTGGACTTCTTCACATTAAAGAAGACATTGCAATCGATATCAAGGTTGCGCATCGTAATATTATTGGAATAAGAAAGGGGAATATCCTTGCGGTCTTTCAAGTCGTAGAACTGTGTCCAAGGAGCTATATTCAGACAATTCTGCACATTCCCTGTGATATCTTCTACCAAAATATACTCATATTTTTGCGGTGTATCCGGGCGCATTTTAAGAGTCAGGAGAGCACGTGCCTTATCCACCTTACAACGGCGGACAATCACATTCCGGCTATGAATGGATTCACTGCCACAGGTGAAGGCGCTATGACAGAATCCATAAGTACAGTCTTCAATAATAATATTATAATTTTCTCCATTATTGGCATCTTTATCCGCCCAAGGTCCTTTTCCGCCTTTTAAGGCTACTGCATCATCATTGACAGACATATAACAGTTCTTTATCAGCACATTATTACAAACATCCAGATCCACCGCATCTGTACTGGGAGCTTTTACGGGGCTGGCAGGCGAGGTAATGCGGAGATTCAATAATTTCAGGAAACTGCATTTATAGAAATGAGTGCTCCAGAAAGGAGAATCCATAATCCTGATTCCTTCAATCTGAACATTTTTACAGTTGGACATATAAATAATGCGAGGACGCATTTCTTCCATATTCGTGCAATCCGGGTTTATGGAACGGCGCAACCAGAATGACTTCCAATACCGGAGCCCGTTTCCATTCAAAGTTCCCTTTCCCGAAATAGTAAATCCATCCAGTCCGTCTGCATTTACCAAAGCCATAAAGTAGTTCAAAGTTTGTCCCTCCATACGGGTCATTTTCACCGGGAAATGACTGATGTCATCACTCCCCTTTAATACCGCATTTTCCTCCAGATATAAATGAGTATTATTCTTAAAGAAAAGCGATCCGCTTAAAAAGGTACCTTGGGGAACTACTATCACTCCACCCCCATTCTGTGCAGCCAGATCAATTACTTCCTGTATCTTCTTCGTCTGCACCACCGTACTGTCGTTCACTACCCCATAACTGGTTATACTATATTTCTTTCCTAAAGCATTCACATTCACTTCCTTGTTTTCCCTGAACCATTCAGGGATTGCCTTGCCGTCAGGAAAAACCTCCTGAGCCACCATTTGTGTACAACACAAAATCAATACCAGTCCTACAATTTGTTTCATTACCTATTTATCTTTTTATACTTATCTATTATTAATCAACACCTCACATTGAAAACACCAATACTCCTGCGGTTGGGATTTCTTCAGTTCCTACCAGCACCTTACTTTCCTCCGGTACGTTGAATGTATAAGGACGGTCGGAATAATTCAGCACAATCCCCAGCCCGTTCCGGTATTCCAGCGTTACTCCATAAGGCAAATCCATCACAGGAATTTGTAGCTGTGCATATAATTTCTTCAGGATATCCTTTTCCAACGCACCATTGTGGCTGTCCACTCCGACATACGTTACAGTGCCTTTACCCAGTTTTCTGAATGTGACGGCAGGACCACCTTCATAAAATTCCCGGGTGTACGTCGCCCAGACCTGTGCATCTGAGGCGGGAATCAGAATTTCACCCCATGTATTCCACGTATATTCCTTTCCGTTCATGACGACAGTACCCGGATTCTCCGGTAGCAGCAGGTCATAAAAGTTCATTTCATTGCCGGTCAGAGGAGTAACCATAGAACCGAAAGGAGCTTCCGGTAAACGTCCATAACGGTCTTTCTGGGCCGTGCGACAGGTCAACACAAGATTACCGCCATTCTTCACGTAAGCAATCCATCGGTCTACCAATGCCTTATCAGCCAGTTGGTAAGCAGGAGCTATCACTACAGGATACTCCGTCAACTCCTTCTGTTCGGAGATAAAATCAACGGGAGCACCAAAGGACTTCAAAGTCCGGTAATACTTCTCTATATGTGCAAAAGTATCCCATGTACGGTTCTGTTTCTGCCGCTCGATACTCCAGGAATTCTCGTGGTTGAAAAGGATGGCGGTATGACGTGCCAGATAGTCAGCAGGCTTCGTTTCGCGCGGAGCATAATGTTTCCGGAGTTCCCTTATCTCTTTTATAAAGGTTTCATATTCCCTTCCGCCGGGAGTGACGCTTACCCCATCCGTTCCTACTATTCCATAATGATACTGCTCTGTACCGTACAGAGGCTGGCGATAGCGATACGTACAGATAAAATCGCTTCCACCGGCAAATACACTCCACATCCACAGACGGACAGCCCCCGGAAGCGGTTGCGGATTAATGCCACCCCAGTTCACTTGTCCCGGTTGCAACTCCATCACTCCGTACGTACCCTGTATAGGACGGAAGAAGTCATTCGCCCAGGCAATACGCAATGGATTTCCGACCCGATATCCGCGGCGTCCGATCCCCTCGTTGTCGCCATACACCATATAACGTGTATAACTCTGGAAATCGAGCGCAGGACTACCGCCGATATGTCCTTCATCATAGTTGGGGATATAGTTGGTAGTAATCCACTGGTTCTTTGCATATTTTCTGATCAGCAGGCATTGCTCATTCAGAAAATCATTGGTCTGCGCAGCGGCAAAACGACGATAATCCAGAATCTGATGATGATTCATAAACATCTGGACACGCTTAGGAAGAGTGATTTCATCAAAAGAGGAATAAGCCTCACTCCAGAAAGCCGTTCCCCATGCATCGTTCAGCAACTGAATGTCATGATTGTATTTTGTACGGAGATAGTCGCGGAAAGCAAGCTCCGCTTTCGGATTATAATCAAACTGTACGGCTGGTTCATTATCAAGCTGCCATCCCACAATACGGGAATCACTTCCGTAATGCTGTGCCAGTTTCTCAATCATCTTATACGATAATTCCCGATAGAGCGGCGAAGCAAACGAGGCATGCTGGCGGGCACCATGGTCGAGAACGGTACCATCTTCATTCTTCAACAGAATTTCAGGATATTTCCGGCTCATCCATACGGGCGGAGTAGCGGTAGAAGTACACATGATGACCTTCAGATCATATTTGGCTGCAAGAGCCACAGCTTTATCGAGCCAGGAAAAATCGTATCGTCCTTCTTCCGGCTCCAGCTGCGCCCATGCGAACTCTGCAAAGTGGGTAAACTCGAATCCCAATTCATGCATCTTCTTGAAATCACGCTCCCACTGGCTTTCATCCCAATGTTCGGGATAATAATAAACCCCTGTCAATGTCAGATCCTTATCATTGAACCAAGAAGAAGTTTGTGCTTTTGCAGACTGCATTCCCCCGGAAAGGGCTAAAATACCGGCACAAAAGACTGTCAGAATTTTGCTCTTCATATTCTCTGTCATTATAGTTATTACGCTGTTTTAGTTATTCATAAATCTTCCATTCCCACAAGCCGGCATCTCCCCGACGGATATGGAGACGAAGATAGCGGGCTTCACCGATGGCACCGGCAATATGCGGAGACCGTGCCTGTACCTTGCCCTGTTCGGCACATGTCTGCCAATTCTTTCCATCTGCGGATTTCTCCAACCTCCACGCATGCCCTTCTGTGGGACGGGTAAAGAAGAAATGACATTCACTTACTGTCCGTACTTCTTTCAAATCTACTGTAATAAAGGGACTGCTGTCCGTATCAGCCGCCAGCCAACGGGTTCCGTTTGATTCGTCCGCCACATGGGCAGCCTGATAAGTATGTGTACGGGTATAATTCTTCACTGAGCCTTTATCCGGCAGGGGCTGGTTGGGTTGTGTCTCTATGCTGACCGTCGAAGTACGCGGCGCTTTCTCGCTGGAAGCATAAAAGTGCGACTGCAATGCCAGATTTTTTCTCGTTTCCTGCGGAGCAGCCAGACAGCCTACTCCCCGTGCGTCCGGTACCAGCGTCCTGATGGTCCCGTCTTCATCAAATTCCATCCGGTTGGCATATACCTGCCGGGTGGTACCTCCATCTCCATATTCAAGATAGACGAAGATATATGCATCGGTTCCCTCATCATAGAACACATTGCCATGCCCCGGTCCCCAAACCTGATTTTCAGGGGCAGAGAATAAAAAGATATCATTGCCTTCCGGTTTGACAAAGCCTGTCAACGGAGACTCACGACTCATCATGTAGGCATTGGCATAATTCTGATGACCGCTTAAGGTATATACATAGTAGTAAATACCTTTTCGCTTGAACATCAGCGGGCCTTCAGAGTATCCCTGACGGGCAGTTTTGATACTGACCGGCTCACCCTCTATGTGCAGCTTATCATCCGAAAGACGGGCGGCAAACCTGCGCCGCCAGAAAATATATCCCTTCCCATCTGATCAGTTCCCATGAGATACTGTTTGCATGGCGCTTTCAGAAGGTCTGTATAGTGTGTTTCCAACGGATCATAAGGTGCATATTTTCCCGCGAACAATGCAAATAATAAGAAAAGCACTATCCGCTTCCGCTGTTCCGGGCACAGACAGTCCTTTTCCTTCAGCAAACCGGAAAGGGCCATCCGGACGATCAGCCACAAGCACATACGTACCCATCTTCTCGTCCGGCTTTACAAATGTCACGTACAGATAATACCTGCCGTCCTGTTCAATCACTTTTCCGGGAGCCCAATACCGGAAATATCCTTTTTTCTTTTCACCTTTGTCATTTACATATTCATATCCTTTCGCCCAGTCGAACCCGCGAATGTGGGAACCTTCAAAACTCCAGTTTACAAAATCTTTCGACTTCCACACTACCGGAGTGCCGGCACGTCCCAATCCGTAGTCCAAATCTGTCGTACCATACAAATAGTACGTATCGCCGAACTTGGAGACAGAAGGGTCTGCCAGATTATCGGGGATCAACGGATTGTAAGCCCGGTTGGCAACCAGCGCCTCTACTACGGAAGCATCCACCGCAAAAGCGGTTCCGTGACGGATTCCTCTCGGAAAAGAAACCTGATCGGACACGTCTTCCCACGTTTCACCATGATCCAGCGAACGGACTGCACCGTAGCGATGATCACGATACTTATCAAAATATACATAAAGCGCATCACCGACAAAAAGAGGTGCCGGCCCTTCCGCCCAATACTTTCCCGTAATGGGGGCCGATACCTTCGTTGGAAAACCTTTGGCCAGATCTTTGGTACGTGTCACACGCAGGTTTTTCTCCGGAGGATTGGAGTTCTCATTCTTAACGACCATGATCAGGTCTCCCTCTTTCGGGTCTTTCACGATAGCCGCATCAATAACACTAAAATCCGGATTGAAAAACATCTTTGTCTTTGAGAAAGTGCGGAAATCCTTCGTAGTGACATAGTACATGCGATGGTTCAGTCCCTTCTCACTTTCGCTGGTGGGCACTTCTTTGTGACGTCCGGGGATAGTAGTCGCCCAAAAGATATAATACGTTTCCGAAGCTTCGTCATAAAAGAGTTCCGGTGCCCAACAATTATGGGCCTTCGGTTCATGCATCATCACCGGAATAGCTTGTTGTTCACTCCAATGAATCAAGTCACGGGAAGAGGCATATCCGATAATCCGGTCCGTCCAACTGGAAGTCCAGACCATGTGAA
>ERZ773104.3543-NODE-3543-length-14777-cov-3.382896_pt1 | contig 14777 bp, 9 predicted proteins | sample MGYA00511920_ERZ773104 | MGnify/ENA primary metagenome ERZ773104 (study PRJEB29015, sample SAMEA2737857) | human gut metagenome | biome: human gut; feature: human-associated habitat; material: faeces | place: China | collected 2012 ...
TTCTATTTTGAATATCTTCCACCGAAGGCAACTGCTTTTCCAATTCCCCGGTAAGATTACTCGTAACCTTATATTCGCTCACGCCGATAGGCTTTGATATGTCTTTTAAGGAGTATTCTGCCACGAGATTGTTTTTGCTCTTGCAAAGCAGTAGGCCGATGGATGGGTTGTCGACATTCTTCTTTAAAATGCCATCTACTGCTGATAGATAAAAGTTGAGTTGCCCAGCATATTCCGGCTTGAACTCTCCCGTCTTAAGTTCCACCACTACATAGCAACGCAAATTCAAATTGTAAAAAAGTAGGTCAATATAAAAATCATCACCACCAACATTCAGGTGGTACTGATTTCCCAAAAATGCAAAGCCGGTTCCTAATTCTAACAGAAGTTTTGTAACATCTCGTACAAGGGCTTGCTCAATGTCCCGTTCCAGCATATCCTCTCTGAACGGAATGAAATCAAACACATAAGGATCCTTCATTGTCTGTGTAGCCAGTTCGCTCTGTGGAGAAGGTAACCGCTGCTTAAAATTGGAAACCTTACTGTTTAAAACCTGTCTCTCGTATAATCCGCTTTCTATTTGATGAATAAGAACATTCCGGGACCAGCCGTTCTTTTGGCAAGTCTCCGCATACCAACGGCGTTGCTCACTATCAGTGATTTTATCAAGCAGTACAATATTATGGCCCCAAGGAATTTGTGCAACAGCCTGTTGCACAAATTCTTGCTCAGAATAAGTGGCCGCAAATTTCGCCATATACTTCAAATTTCGGACAGAAAATCCCTTGTTCGTAGGATAATCAGCACGAATATCCATTGACAAGTTTTCGATAAACTTATTACCCCAAACTTTGTGGACGTTTATTTCCTTACCTATGCTATAATACAACTGTAACAGTTCGGTATTTGCCTGAACTGCAGTCCGATACTGTGCCGATCGAATTTCTTTTTTGATAGTATCGACAACTGTAATATATTCATTTGAATTCATTAGCACTTTTGTCACCTGCCTACACTTTATAATATTATACTGTACTAAGTGCGAAAAAACAGCCTGCATTTGAGCCGATAGGAAGTACAGCTTTATAATGCCGTACGACTATGCGGCAAAAAGCAATATAACACATTGATGAGTTCTTTAGCTGTATTTTACAGCACCGAATGGATGGCTTGCAAGAAGACTTTTTGGGGTAAACAGTTCTTTTATGATGTCCGCTGATAATTGTCCCGTTGATTTTTGATAGGCAATTCTACTATTGAAATTAGGCGGAGTTGGCTTATAAGTCGAATCATCTTTTTGAAGTTCATATGTTTTTGCTTGGAACTCGCGCAACTTTGCAATTTCAATTTTACCGACCAACACAGCAGCGTTTGCTCCGCCTTTTGTCCTTAGAATGTCTTTTTTCTCTGTTTTTGTTGGCTGTGTAATACGACTATCGCCATAATCAGATGTGTTTACCTGAATGCAGTAGCAATGAACATCTCGGCTTAATGACTCGATGATATTGCTATAATAATTGACATCGTGGTTCCATTCGACCGCGATTATAGCATCCGCAAAAGACTGGAATATGGATCGATCCGCAATTGATGTGAGTTCATAGCAGCAATAGACAGAAAACAAAAAGTCATTCCAGTTGTAAAGTTCATAACTGCTTTGGTTCTTTGAGCTACCATTACCTTCAAATGGTTGCAAGATGTTGCCTCGTATAAGCTGCAATTCCCCCGGCGCAAAATGATTTTTAGAGTGGTAGAATATATGCGCACCTTGCGCACCGGTTTTTCTGTCCGTATAGGGAAGAATTACGGCTGTTAGATTATAAACATTTGTGCCCGAAAAAATATGTTCCACGCCGGTGATGATAGCCATATTATTGCGCGAACTTGTTCGCGCCAGTACAGGCAGCCATTCCAAAGGTGTGCAGGCTTCTGGCATGACCAACAGATTTGCACTCTCTTTCAAGGCTGTATTTACCAGAAGTGCAATTTTCTGATACCGATCATAGCTTCTGTTAGGGCGTTTCATGTGAGCCAATCTAAAGTTATCATCAGACATTTTCAGACTGGAAATGGCAACATTAACACTTGTGAATTTCTCATCGCCAACTTTTATAAATAGATGCTGCTGTAAGTTACCAATGTGCCTGATCTCACACGAGGTATCACCCAATTCTTTATGCCGGTAGTTTACCCAAACATAAATTTGCTCATTTTTATGGACATCGTTGGCGCATTCCAGAGAAGTTCCCGTTGCAATGCGAAGCATCAAATTCGCCAATGAAATCTCGGCCATGGTCACGAGGTAGGGATAGTACGCATACTGGAAATCCCCTATGTCGAAAGAAACGGCATGACCTTTTTCTGTGGAAGCATTTTCCCCTATAAAACTTAGGGTTTCGGTATAGGAGGAGAGATTAAACGAAACATCATTGCTTTTGCAGAGCGTAAAAATCAATTCCGGCCATACTGCGCACAATGTTTTGTCAAACATACGGCTCTTAAGGTAACTCTTTGACAGCAACAAAGCCATGTCAACGATATTGCGAATTTCAGATGATTTCTCTTTCAACGGCGAACAGTCAATATGTAACTTTTTGTCTGCTTGATATAAGGCAACCGTTCTTGCCAAGCAGGATATCAGACACTTGTTTAATGATACATGAAAACGCTTAGTGATATTGTCGTCGTAGCTTGTTGTTTTATCAATAGCATGTTTTGCCATGCCGATAAAATCAAACAGTTCATCATAGTAATGATTCGCAAACAGAATCGTTATAATGCGTTCCCATAGCGTATAATTTTCAATAAGCGCTGCATCATCAAAGATTTTCTTGATATCTTTTACAAACTGATGTTCTTTTTTGTCGGTGACAATACCGCTGATCCGTTGATATTTGCCCAAATATTTTGACAGCTCGTATTTATCGAGTTTCAGACCGTTCACGTCACGGAGTTTGTTGACACCCGTTTGATCCATAACATATATTTCCGTATAGTCGTCTTTTTGGAAAACGGGGTCATCCTCCGGCATATTGCGAAATTCAGATTTGTTTTTGGAAATCTTTTCTCGGAAGCATGTAATGAGCGCTTCCGATTGTCCGCGCTCAAAATAGAAAATTTTTACCTTTTGGGCCTGCAAGGTGATTTTTGTTTGTGGTCCAAGCGGCGTTGTAAATTTAGGCAAAACAGAATATTCTATTGCCTTTTTACCTGCGTTCTTTTTCTTGAATAGAGCTTGTTTCTTTTTCCGGACAGACTCACTGGCGGAAAGCCCATTCCACCGATCGCCGTTTACAACATAGTGATCGAAAGCTTTTTCAAAAGTGAGCTCCGAATGTTTATAGGTTTCTTCAATAGCACTTCCTTTTTCTACTTTTTCAACGATTAAAATATCGTCAACATAGCGTCCATAGTAAATGGGATTCCAGCCGTCTAAAATGGCACTATCAAATTTATGCAAGCATTCATTAGCCAAAACGTTAGACGGCAAAAAACCGATTGGTAATATCTTCCTTGGGGAAGCCTCTTGTATCTCACTGAAATAAACTTCAGAGTATCTAGTGATAACACTTTCTACAAAGGCATTCATGCGCTCATAGGTTATACACTGCGAATCTTCGAAACGAGTCTTTTTAAGTAAAGACTCCATAAATTCGGTAGTAATATCCACTGAATAATAGAATCGGGTAAAATCTAGCGTAGTTATAAGTACATTGTCGCGTTTCAGATGTTCCTGTGCAATGTCTAGCGCCTTATCTCGCCAGCTCTCGTACTTTTGATAATAGGGCTCAAACAGATACGGTGAGAACGTGACATTGTCAGACAGTTCATTGTACAGCTTTTCTCTGATGCGATTCCCGTAGCAATTTGTATACTCCTTATCTAATTGCCAGCCGATAAGCATAATCCACACAACGCCAAGAATATGTCCCTCGACAGGCATATCAATGAACGTCTGAATTCCATCTTCGTCAAAATAAATTTCTTTCGCGTTTCGGCTATTCAGAATAAGGGTCCCCTGCTTTTTGTCAGAGTCCGAAGATGTAGGAGATGATTCTGCAATCTTTTTAGGAAGATGAATGCAGCGTATCTTTGACAAGATGTCTTCTGCATAATTATCCCAAGAGTCACTTTGCAGAGCTTGGCATAATTTTCTGAGCGTATCGTCAATGTCCGTTTCGGATTCTGCACACGCAATGCGGTCGCGCAGGTACAGATTGGTTTTATCGTAATATGCGCTTGACTTCAGCTTTTTATAGGCTTTTTGAAAAAAATCCACATCTAAAACATTAGCGTTTTCATCATCTGTTTTCATTCGAAAACCCTCTCTTATTTACGCATCCATCACATTATCTGTCCACATCTCGCACTGACTGATAACCGTACTGATTGCTGTATCGTAATCTTCCGGGGGATACTTATACTTTTTCAAAAGCCGCTTCACCATCTTACGCATACTGGCGCGAGCGGTTTCTTTTTTCTGCCAGTCAATCGTGCGATTCTTCCGCAGCATATCAGTTAGCTCATGGGTTAAGGCAATCAGTTGGTCGTTCTCGTAAAAATCCTTGATATGCTCCGGCTTCGTCAGTGCATCGTAGAAAGCCAATTCTTCCTGCGTTAAGCCCAGCTTTTCACCGTTCTTGTACAGGTTGGTAATCTCCTCGGCTGTTTTCAGCAGTTCCTTGATGACTTCCTCATTGTCGATCAAACCGTTGTAGTAGGCGTTCATCAACTGCGTGATTTTCTCGGAGAATTTCTGGGATTGTACAACATTGGTTCGCTTGTACACGGATACCTGTTCTGCCATCAACTTTTTCAAAATCTCGACTGCGATATTCTTCTCTTTCATCTTCGAGATTTCTTCCAAGACGGCTGGGTCAAACAGGCTGATGTTTTCGCCGGCAGATTTGCTGTCAAACAGGCTGATAACGCCCTCGCTTTGGATGCTGGCTTTCAGAAGTTCGTTGATTTGCGCATTGATTTCTTTCAGAGAAAGCGTCTTGCCACCGTTACCGCCATAGGTAACCTTTATTACCGTAGAGCGCACGGCTTCCATGTAAGCCGCTTCGTGGCGCTCCTGTTCGTTGGTCATGCTGGAGCACAGGGAGTGTGCCTGTTTTAACAGCAGTGCCTCTTTCAAGAACAAATCCTTGCGCTCCGGATGCTTTGCATCCAAAACAAAGTTCACGCCGCCCGTCACCAGTTTTGCCATTGTCAGCGGAGAGCCGCCGATAAAGCCGCTGAAATCATAACCGTGCAGCAAATCCTTGCAAACTTGTAGTTTCTCACGAAATTTCGGGTAAGCTACCTTGGCAATGTTCATATCGCCGTAGCGGGACTGGTCGCGCTTGGTGTACTCTTTCATAGCGGCTTTTAGGGCCGCAGCAATGCCCACATAGTCAACAATCAGGCCGCCCTCTTTATCCTTGAACACGCGGTTTACGCGGGCGATGGCCTGCATCAGGTTGTATCCATGCATGGGTTTATACACATACATGGTCGCCAAAGACGGCACATCAAACCCGGTCAGCCACATATCTACCACGATGGCGATTTTCATCGGGTCGTTGTTGTCTTTGAACTTACGGGCAAGTTCTTCCTTGTGGGCTTTTGTGCCAATAACCTCTTTCCAATCCTCCGGGTCATTGTTGCCGCCCGTCATAACAACGCCAATTTTCTCTTTCCACGATGGACGCAATTCCAAAATCTTGCGGTAGATTTTCATGGCGATGGGGCGGGAATAGGCAACAATCATTGCCTTACCTGTCAGCAGATTGGCGCGGTATTTTTCGTAATGGGCAACAATATCTTCACACAAGGACTGAATGGTAGAGTCTGCCCCCAGCACACTCTCCATCTGCCCCAGCATTTTTTTGCTTTTCTCAATGGTGTTGGTGTCTGACTGCTGCTCCAAAATATCATAAGTGGAGTCAATCAGTGCCAGTGTGTTTTGATCCAGCTTCAAGTGGACAACGCGACTCTCATAATACACGGGACGGGTAGCGCCGTCCTCGACCGCTTGGGTCATGTCGTAAATGTCGATGTAATCGCCAAATACCTCACGGGTGTTGCGGTCTTTGGCGGAAATCGGCGTGCCCGTAAAGCCAATAAAAGTTGCATTGGGCAGGGCGTCATGGATAACACGCGCATTGCCTACGACTGTGTGGGCTTCTTTTTCGCCTTGCGCATTTTCAGTCAAAACAATCTTTTCATCAAAGCCATATTGCCCGCGATGGGCTTCGTCGGCCATGACTACAATATTCCGGCGCTCGGACAACGGACGCTCGCCGCGCTCAAACTTGAACATCGTGGTAAAGATAATGCCGTTGGCTTGCCTATCTTCCAGCAGTGCTTTCAGGTTTTCCTTGCTTTCGGCCTGCACAGGGGTCTGCCGCAGGAACGGCGCACACTTGCAGAATTGGGTGAACAGCTGATCGTCAAGGTCGATGCGGTCAGTCATAACAACGATGGTGGGGCTGTCCAAGGCTTCTTGAAGCAAATGGGCATAGAACACCATGGACAGCGACTTGCCGCTGCCCTGCGTATGCCAAAATACGCCACCTTTGCCGTCCGTGCGGGTGGCTACAATCGCGCGTTCAATAGCCTTGCGCACAGCGAAATACTGATGATATCCCGCCAGAATCTTTATAGGCTTTTGCGCGTCGCCGGAGAATAGAATAAAGTTTTTCAGAATATCCAGCAGCCGGGGTTTCTGGAACATCCCCTCATAGAAGGTATCAAACTGGACAGCCGCGTTGTCCTCATATTGTCCATCCTTACTTTTCCACTCCATAAAGCGGTCAAGCCCGGAGGTGATCGTTCCGGCCTTGTTGGTGGAAAGGTCGCTGATTACGCAGATGGCGTTGTAGTAGAACAGGGACGGAATATCCTGCATATAGTTGCGGATCTGATTGTAGGCGTTCTCTGCGCCCACTTCGTCCTTGGAGGGACTTTTCAATTCCATCAAAACCAGCGGCAGACCGTTGATGAACAGAATAATGTCCGGGCGGCGATTGTTACCGCCCTCCAAAAAGGTAAACTGATTCACCACATAAAAGGAGTTGTTCTGCACATTCTGATAGTCTACCAAACGGACAATCGCGGAGCGTTCTTCGCCCTTTTCAAAAAACTTTACCGTAATACCGTTTTGCAGATAGTCCATAAAGACCATGTTTTTCTGCACAAGGCTGCCACTGTCGAAGTTTTTAAGTTTGGAAAAGGCTTCCTCTATGGCATCCGATGGCAGGGCTTTGTTCAACCGCGCCAAGCTGTTGCGCAGTTCGTCATCTAGCAGGGGACTGGTATAGTCCCTGTCCATATCCGGGGCATAGATATGGGTGTAGCCCATATTTTCAAATAGTTCAATGATGGCGCTCTCAAATGCCGCTTCACTGAAAATCATAGAATCAGCCCTCCATTTGTTTATGACACATCATTTTCAGATAGCCACATTGCTACTTCAAATTGAAGCCATAAATGCCAGTTGTTTTGCGAAAAATCAAAGGTGAAAGTCGAAGATAATGCATCGGCTACATTTTTCAAGAGTCGGCGGGCATAGACTGGATCGCCATATCCTCTTGCAGATTCGTCTGTGTCATCAATAAAATCAAAAGTCCAATTTGGGTTTTGTTCTAATTCATAAGATGGAATTAAATCTGGAAGTTTGCTAAGATGATAGTGAAATTTGTTGAATTTTGGAAATGAATATGCGTTGCTAAAGTCGATTTCAAAATCAAAATCATTGACGCAGTCCATAGTTTGCAGAGCATTGTGGACACAGGCAATGTGCTTTTTTAACGCTGCTTTATATTGCTCTAACGCTTTTTGCTGTTCAGTATCAGAAAAATTTGTTCGGAAAATTGCTGCCCAGCGTTTTGCTATAGAGCAACAATTCTCATAGCGCACTTTTATTTCTTTATCTAAATAGCGAAGGTATGTATCATATGAGGGAAACGAAGAGGGAAGCATTAAGTTATTGAATTTTAATTTACTGATACAATCTTGATTGTAATTGTCAATAGCCTTAATTATATCGTTTATCTCATTGTATCGGCTTTCTATATAGGAAAAAACTTGATCAACATAAATGGGAAGATACTTTTGCAGAGTCATATCATTTCGATAAATGATAGCCACAAAATCGGCGTTTCTGTCTTTTGCTGGAAGTGTCCATGCGGTTACAGTGTTCACAGGACCGATATACGGGCACCACTCGGGTTGATTACCTTGATATTCTTTGTGGTGATTTGTTTCAACAGGATGGACGGTACAAAGGGAACGAAGGTATTTGAAATACTTTTCATCTGTTCCTTTATTGTTGTTCCCACTATTTTTAAAGTGAGAACAACTTGTACCTACATTGCTTTTATAATCATATATTTGAGCTATGAGTTCGATACAATCAATCAATGTCTGCCCATAATTTAGCAAATCATAAAAGGCGAATATCCCAGAAGGTGAAGAATCAATCTCTAAAGAACAACAGTGTACAACCAGAGAATCTATGCGATCAAGCACCGCACACACAGCGTTAAAGGACGCTTGCTCAATTTCTTTTCCATCCGGACATCTGAATTTCGCTGTTTTTGCCATAGAAAAGTTGAGCTGTTCATTGAATTTGTTTCGTAAATTACGAGACAAATTTACATCTAATGAAAGCTTCATAAAGCACCTCGACTGTGAAGGAACAACCTTAGGGCATAAACGATAATTTAGCGGCTTAGAGCTGGACGGCAGAGACATCAACCTCGCCGGTCATCAGCTTTGGTAGTAGTTCATCCCTAAGTGCAGCCAGCTTACGAGACTCAATCCGGTTCGAGATTATCAGCTCAAAAATAGGCTGCATGATAGAGTTGAAGCTTGTATAGTCTTCTTCGCAAGGAATTAAGACTTCTGCTTTGGCAAGTTCCTCACGCTTGATGTGCCCCATTGTTGTTGCCTTATCAGCAGCGATTGCAATAAAACGGGCAAGGTGGTGAGCCGTCCACAGGTAGTAAAACCACTTGTCATAGACGTCTGATGTAACCTTGAAAAGGTGCTGATTCAATCCGCAAGTTCCCCCGCACCATATATCAACAAGTAGACTTCCGGACCAAGAGAAGATGACATCGCCATTGTGAATGATGTATTCAGGCTTGATACTCAAGGAGCAGAGTTCACTGCTATCATCGCATGAACCTTGGCGGAGTTCCTTAATCTTCAATACTGGAAGACCTATTTCATGCCCTTGAGGACGGAACTTCTGCATGGCAAGTCCATTCAAGTAATTGGCGATGTCTAAGAGATTGCCTTTTCTCCATCCAGCAGGGATGGCATCAATATTGATAAAATAGTTGTCAAAGATAGCTTTGGCTTGAGCGTATAAATTATCGTTTATTGCATGGTTGATCCTTATTTTTCCATCAAGAGTAGATAAAATAACTTTGATTTTCTTTTGTCTTTCCAATGATGGAAACGGAACTTTAAGTTCTCGAATTGCTCTCATTGGAATAGTTGGTTGACTACTTCCAACCATGTGATTGCTCATCTGCTGATAAAACGCTTTGCTTCTAATGTAAGAATACAAAAAATATGAATCTATCTTCTGAATATCTGGAGTGATTTTGCAGATATTGGGGGCAAGATGATACCTGTCGTTTTCTGATATAAGCGCACAATCTCCATAGCCATTCCCGGTATAAGTAAGCAGAATATCTCCGCTATACAATTTGCTTCTGGGAAGAAGTTCTGAAACAGACTTATCTATTCTCTTTATGTCCGTTAAATCAAGTTCGCCTTGCCGAAGATTTAAAGCTCTGAGGGCAATGATTTCACCACTATTATTGTATTTAATATATTTCGTAAACTCAAAGCCCGCAAGTTTTGTCACATTCGCGACCTCACCCAACGAAATAAAATTAAAAGTCAAAAGATTCTCACCATCCTATCCAATATATCGCCTATGTGCAATTTTTACATTCTGTTGCTTCACCATTGCATAGTGCATTGTGGTGTCGATTTTTTGATGTCCTAAAAGCTGCTGAACTTGTTCTATTGGCATACCCTTATCTATGGCCGAGGTTGCAAGGGTACGCCGGAATTTGTGCGGGTGTACTTTTGTAAGGTTGAGTTGTCGGCCAAGTCCGCGCAGCATTGCTTCTACACCGCCAATTTGTAAACGGTCGTGCGGAAATTTCAGAGAAACAAACAATGCCGAATTATCATCGCTGCGGTCGCCTAAGTAGTTTTGTAAGTGGATTTTTGTGCGGGCATCGAAGTAGACCAAACGTTCTTTGTCGCCCTTACCGAAAACTACACACTCCCGTTCGGCAAAGTTTATATCATCCCGATTCAGTGTTACCAGTTCGCCAACACGCATTCCAGACGAAGCCAACAAATCAATAATAGCTAAATCCCGCAGGCTGGGGGCGTTGTCACGCATCAACTCTAAGGCTTCGTCCGTGTATGTTTCTTTAATGACTTTTGCCGTCTTTACTTTGTGAATACGGCGAACAGGGCTTTTTACAATGTAGTCCTCGTCCTCCAACCAGGAGAAGAAGCTGGAAAGGATGCGGCGAATATTATCTATCGTAACGCGGCTGATTTTGTGTTCGTTTTGATATTCTGTCAGATAGGCTCGCAAATCCTCGGTTGTAATTTGCTGTGCAACCTTGCCTATGCCGGAAATCATCGCTTGGATGGTGTTTTGGTAGTATGCCAGCGTTTTCTCGGAACAGCCCTCAATGCGCTTTGCTGCAACAAACGCTGCAACGGAGTTTTCACTTATGGTTGCTGTCGAACCTTCGCTCGTGACGGAAACACCGTAAAAAGCATGTTCCAACACAGATTGGAGCATTTTTAGTTGCGCATTATTCAAAAATGGCAGCATTTGAATTTGGATTTGATTTATAAGTTCTTCTTTCATAGCGTTCTCCTTCAATTTGTAAGAGAACGGCATACAGTGGCAGTTCTTTTGGGTGAACTCTCGCCACTGGTAAGAGTTTAAATTATAAACGATAATTTAGAGCAGCAAGCACAGTCCTATTTTCAAGAATTATTTGTTGATAATGCCAGTCCAGAATGGACTACCGGAACAATTAGCGATCTTGGTACTGTTGTTGGAGGCAGTACACCTTCAAAATCTAAACCTGAGTATTACACGGAGTCCGGTATAGCATGGATAACCCCGAAAGATTTATCTATCAACAAGTCGAAGTTCGTTTCTCATGGTGAGAATGACATAACTGAACTCGGTTTGAAGAACAGCAGCGCAGCAATCATGCCAGAAGGAACAGTGTTGTTCTCATCTCGTGCACCAATAGGTTATATTGCTATCGCCGCTGGTGAAGTAACAACAAATCAAGGTTTCAAATCGGTTGTGCCTAAGCCGGAAATTGGAACACCATTTGTTTACTTCTTCTTGAAAAACACTCTCCCGGTTATTGAAGGCATGGCATCCGGGTCAACATTCAAAGAAGTATCTGGCAGCACTATGAAAAATGTCCCGGCGGTTATTCCTGACGCTGAAGCTCTTGCCAAATTCAGCGACTTTTGCGCACCTATCTTTGAACAGCAACGTACTTTGGGAGAGCAGAATCAATCGCTTGCGAAATTGAGAGATAGTTTACTGCCGAAGCTCATGTCCGGCGAGATCGATGTCTCTGCCGTCCAGCTCTAAGCCGCTAAATTATCGTTTATCTGCTTATTAATTGCAATTTTTTTGTCAAAGCAGGATAGGATATATCCGATTTTCTCTTGAGTTACAATGTCAGGAACTTTTAGCTCAAGGTTGTCAAGAACGTTTTGCTGTACGCGTTGTCGACCGGAAGAGCCAACCATTGATTTTATAGCCTGTTTTCTAAAAAATGGGCTTGTTGCCAAATAGTAAATAAACTGTGGATCACTGATGCCCTTTCGGGCTCTCAATACGATAAATTCTGTTGAGCCAAACCCTATTTCTCCATCGTTCAAAATATCGACAAAAGCAGTTTTTCCGTTTTCGAGACAGGGAGTTATCCTTGCCATGATTGTATCGCCGTTACGAAATTTTGCACCACCTGTAAACACAGCGCTTTCGGCCCCTAAAATTTTCTTTGAGAATGGTTGCAATTTATCCATACTTATTTTTGTCGCGGTGATTCCTTTTTTTATGTTTAACCCGGGATTAAATTCTATAAAATCGCCTGCGCGAACGTATATCCATTCTTTCATAAATCAACACCTTTATTCTGCCGTGTTATCATCGGAATCTACTTAATCTGCCATATATAGGTCTTCAATTGAAAAAAGATCATCATTTGTACGGGATATGAGAATAGTTACAATCATTCGATCTTCCATAGAAGTTCCATTTTTTAGAGTATAAGTCACCTCCAAAACGGCTTCAATAGAATATTCAATCTTGCCCTCTGTTTGATTTGCGATCTGGATGTTCTCAAAACTAAGCAACTCTACAGAATGACCGGTAACCAAGTGATTATTTTCAACCAACCCCCAATCATGATCGATTAGTTGGACAGAAAAGTCGGCTGATTGCAACCATTCTATTAGGTCTTGGGGTTCGGGATTTTTCTCAATAGGGGTATACGAATATATATCTATTTCCTTGGCCCATATTTCTAGTGACTCTTTAATGGCATTCTCCGTTGTACATATTAGAAGACTGGCATTGGGAAAAGCATTTGAAAACTCAGTCTCAAGTTTTTCGCCAAAGATATTATCTTTTGAGTAGAAAATTATCTTTGCTGTGCTATGTTGTGATGTGAACTCTAAAATGCTCTCCCAAAGAATCGCATCTTTAAAACCTTTATCGGATTTTTTGTCTTTTCCTTCAAAAGGAGGCTGTTTAGCAAATGCTCTACTAACAATGCTATGATAACGTGCTGCGCTTGCGAGCGGCAATTCAAAAACTTTGTTGACATCGGATGATAGACCCTTGCGATAATCTTCTATGATTGGGTGAATATAATCGGCATAACGAATATCTCCGTTATCCTTCACCTCGATTTCCGGGAAAATGTGTTTAGACACTCGCTCTCTGAATTCCTTGATTTTTAGCTGGTGAGCATCTACGATTTGACTCTCCATCTCATGCCAAACAACAGAAGGAATAACAAGCGTAACTTGTTCATAAATGTCGAGCTGGTTGATGAATCCCTCTACATTGTCAAAGGTACTATTAAAGCAGAATGAAGAGAAGTCAGCTCTTTTGTCATATGCGTGGTACAAAACATTTGTATCGAAAATAACATAGTATTCCTGATGGCTAGATTTCATACCCAATCGCCCCCAGCTTCTCTCGGATTTCATCTTCCAGCCGGTGAGATTCCTTGAACAAATCCGACAATTCGGCGGTCAGTCGTCCCATCTTTTCCTCAAACGGTTCGCCATCGTCTTCTTGCTCCTCAATGCCAACATAGCGTCCGGGGGTTAAGATATAATCCTGTTTGGCAATCTCGTCCGTGGTTACAGCAGCGCAATACCCTTTTACATCTTCCGGTGTGCCATCCACAAAGGCATTGTAGGTGTCGGCAATCTTTTTGATATCCTCATCTGTCAGTTCGCGCAGCTTGCGGCTGACCATCGTACCCATCTTGCGGGCGTCAATGAACAAGGTTTTCCCGCCTTGCTTTTTCTGATTGTTCAAGAACCAGAGCGAAACCGGAATCTGCGTTGTGTAAAACAACTGGGTGGGCATGGCAATGATGCACTCGACCAGATCCGCGTTGATAATGTTTTTGCGAATCTCACCCTCGCCGCCGGATTGGGAAGAAAGAGAACCATTCGCTAACACCATACCGATCTTGCCGCCGGACGGGTTCAGGTGATAAATCATGTGCTGCAACCATGCAAAGTTGGCATTGCCTGCCGGGGGTGTTCCATATTTCCAGCGCACATCTTCCCGCAACTTATCTGCGCCCCAATCGGACAGGTTAAACGGCGGGTTAGCCATAATATAATCGGCCCGCATGGTAGGGTGCTGATCATTTAGGAAGGTATCTGCCGCATACTTGCCCAAATCAGGCTCAATGCCGCGAATTGCAAGGTTCATCTGCGCCATTTTCCAGGTGGTCGGGTTGGAATCCTGTCCGTAAATCGAAATATCGCTGATGTTGCCACTGTGGTTCTCGACAAACTTTGCCGACTGTACAAACATACCGCCGCTGCCGCAGCAGGGGTCATACACGCGCCCCTTGAACGGCTGCAATATCTCAACCAAGGTACGCACAACACAGGACGGCGTGAAGAATTCGCCGCCACGCTTGCCTTCCTGCTCGGCAAACATGGACAGGCAGTATTCGTAGGTGCGACCAAGAACATCCTTTTCGTTGCTGTGATCCAGCATTTTGATGTTGGTAAACAGGTCTACCACATCGCCCAAGCGACGCTTGTCCAATTCCGGCCGGGCAAAGTTCTTGGGCAAAATATCCTTTAGACGCTTGTTTTCTTTTTCGATAGCACGCATGGCATCGTCAATTACCGTGCCAATCTCCGGAGTGTGTGCTTTTGCGGCAATTTCGCTCCAACGCGCACCAGCGGGGACAAAGAAGATGCCCTCAGAAGTGTATTCGTCAATGTCTTCCTCAAAGCCATCGCCCTCTTCGACAAGCTGATTGTACTTGTCCTCAAAGCGGTCAGAGATATACTTTAGGAAAATCAAACCCAAAACAACACTTTTATATTCCGAAGCATCCAGATTGCCGCGCAAAACGCAGGCAGCATCCCAGATCTGCTTTTCAAAGCCGATATTTGCGGTATTCTTGTCAGCCATGCATACAGCCCCCAAACCTTTATTCTAA
>ERZ773104.3549-NODE-3549-length-14732-cov-4.365197_pt1 | contig 14732 bp, 10 predicted proteins | sample MGYA00511920_ERZ773104 | MGnify/ENA primary metagenome ERZ773104 (study PRJEB29015, sample SAMEA2737857) | human gut metagenome | biome: human gut; feature: human-associated habitat; material: faeces | place: China | collected 2012 ...
AGGGCGTCCGCGCCGTACAGGATTACATGATCCAGGAAGTACAGCGTGTATACCGTCTGCAGGGTGTAGAAATCAACGATAAGCACGTTGAGATGATCGTTCGTCAGATGTTAAAGAAGATCCGCATCGAGGAGAGCGGCGACAGCGATGTGCTGCCGGGCGTATCCATGGATGTTCTTGATTTCAACGAGATGAACGAGGCTCTGATCGCAGAGGGCAAGCAGCCGGCAGAGGGCAAGCAGGTTATGCTTGGTATTACCAAGGCATCCCTGGCTACCGATTCCTTCCTGTCTGCAGCATCCTTCCAGGAGACCACCAAGGTTCTGACCGAGGCGGCTATCAACGGTAAGGTTGACCATCTGATCGGTCTGAAGGAGAACGTTATTATTGGTAAGCTGATCCCGGCAGGTACCGGTATGAAGCGTTACCGTTCCGTAAAGCTCAACACAGATGTAGAGCCGCAGGATGAGGTCGCTCTGGAGGATGATGATGAGATCCTGCTTTCCGGCGATGAGGATATGGAGGACGAGGCTCCGGAAGTATTCGATATCGACGACAGCGAAGAGTAAAAAATAATATAGCCTGACCGTAATATCAGTAGGTCCGGGCATGTAAGAAAACGACTTCCTATATTTTCATGCAGAAAATACCGGAGGTCGTTTTCATACATATCGTTTTATAGAAAGTATGGGAGATATATGAGTCAGATACGTGGGGGAGAGAATTCGAGCAGGAATTTTGTGAGAAATACAGGCGGAAACGCACCCTGGCAGCCTGGCGGAAGGCCGGGGCGACCGCTTTCGGAGCGGGAGATCCGGGAGATGCGGGCAAGAAAGGCCCGGAAGATGAAGCAGCTGCGCCGGAAACGGCGTATCGTGCTCCTGGGGCTCCTGGCAGTCTGCGTACTGACTGGTGTGCTGGTGGCTGCGGTTTCCGGACGTGTACGAAGCTGGAAGGCAGAGAGGGCAGCTGTACAGGCAGCGGCAATGCAGGAGAGCATGAGCGCGTCCGCGGCAGAGGCAGAAAGCCTGGCTGCAGCGGAGGCTGAGCAGTACCGGGACAATCTACCGGATATGGGAGCCATATATGGCATTGCGGTGAACGGAGTGGGCTGGAGCCATTTCTTTGCGGACAATTCCTACAGCATGGCACCGGCCAATTCTTACATAACAGCACTCCGGGCGACACTGAACGGGCAGCCGGAGGGCATGAGCGGAACCATCCGCTACCGGGTGAACTTAAGCGGAACCGGATGGCTGGACTGGCAGGAGGACGGCAATGAGGCAGGAGACTCTGCCGGAACGGCACCGTTGGAGGGCATTGCCATGGAACTGACCGGAGATTTGGCAACCTACTATGAGGTGCTTTACAGTGTATTGCAGGATTCCCAGTGGACAGAATGGGCTTCAGACGGTGCGGAGGCCGGAGCAGTTGGTGTGGGTCTTCGCGTGGATGGTGTGCGGGTTTCTGTGGTGAAGCGGACCGGAGGTGCGGTTTACGCCGGAAATATTGATCCGAACCGGCCCATGGTGGCCCTGACCTATGATGACGGTCCGTCGCCGACGGTTACGCCGCGGATATTAAAGTGCCTGCAGGATAACGGAGGCCGGGCTACCTTTTTTATGGTGGGCAAACAGGTTATCAAGAGTCCGGATGTTTTAAAACAGATGGTGGCTCAGGGCTGTGAGGTGGCAAACCATACCTACGACCATACCCTTATGACGAAGGTGGCACCGGCGGAGCTGGCGAATCAGTTGGTGGCGACAAATCAGGTAGTTTCCGATGCCTGCGGTATCTCTCCGGTGCTGATGCGTCCCTGCGGCGGCGCAAAAACGGTGGAGGGCATGAATATTGCGGGCGCTATCTCCATGCCGGCGATTCTCTGGAGCATTGACACGCTGGACTGGAAAACCAGGGATGCCTCCCAGACGATCCAGACAGTGCTCGAGAAGGTAAAGGACGGAGATATCATTTTGATGCACGATTTGTATGATGCCACCGGAGATGCCAGCGAGACGATCATTCCGGAACTGGTAAAGCGCGGGTTTCAGCTGGTGACGGTCAGCGAGCTGGCCTCCTACCGCGGCGGTATGATTCCGGGGAGAAGCTATTCGCAGTTCCGGCCTATCTCATAACTTTAACTTGCGGACGCTCCCTGTATATGGTATAATCAACGCGAAAATATGCAATTGCAGCCTTTGAGGGTCAGATAAGGGCGGCAGAGAGCAAGAATAATACAGGAGGCAGATATCATGAAACATGTAAAGACTTTAAACAATAAAACTCTGAAGGAGTCCATGAAGAAGGGCGGATGCGGCGAGTGCCAGACTTCCTGTCAGTCTGCATGCAAGACTTCCTGCACCGTTGGCAACCAGAGCTGCGAGAACGCAAACAGATAATTATAACAATAGTTTCTGTAAAACTGGAATAGTTACACGGTAAAAGATGGCAGAGGTGGATAAGGGTTTCGAAAAACCGGGACTTTTATCTGCGTCTGCCTATGTGTGTGTTAGGGACTTGATTTAAAAAGGAGAAATTGAGTGATTCATCAGTATAAAAATAACGGATATAATATTGTCATGGACATTGCCAGCGGCTCTGTCCATGTGGTAGACGATGTAGTTTACGATGCGGTTGCGCTGTTAGAGCCAGTCATCGGAGAGGTGATGTCCCCGGTGCAGATTCCGGAAACCGCAAGAAAGAATGCAGAGGCTGAGCTTTCCAAGACATACCCGGCTGAAGATGCAAAAGAGGCCCTGGACGAGGTTCAGGAGCTGATCAACGCAGAGGAGCTGTACACGAAGGATATTTACCAGACTTATGTGACAGATTTTAAAGCGAGAAAGACAGTTGTGAAGGCACTCTGCCTGCACATTGCCCATGATTGTAACCTGGGCTGCAAGTACTGCTTTGCGGAAGAGGGTGAGTATCACGGACGCCGTGCTCTCATGAGCTTTGAAGTAGGTAAAAAGGCACTGGATTTCCTGGTAGCCAATTCCGGCAACCGTGTGAACCTGGAAGTGGATTTCTTCGGCGGCGAACCACTGATGAACTGGGATGTGGTAAAGCAGCTGGTAGAATACGGCAGAAGCTTAGAGAAGTCCAACAATAAAAAGTTCCGTTTTACCCTGACTACCAATGGTATCTTATTAAATGATGAGATCCTGGAGTTCGTGAATAAGGAAATGGGTAATATCGTGCTGAGTATCGATGGACGTAAGGAGATCAACGACAAGATGCGTCCTTTCCGTGGCGGACAGGGCAGCTATGATCTGATTGTACCGAAGTTCCAGAAGCTGGCAGAAAGCCGTCATCAGACCAATTATTATGTACGCGGTACCTTTACGCATAATAATCTGGATTTTTCCGAGGATGTCAAGCATCTGGCAGACCTTGGCTTTGAGCAGATCTCGGTAGAGCCGGTTGTGACAGATCCCAAAGAGCCCTATGCGCTGCGTCCGGAAGATGTTCCGCAGCTGCTTGAGGAATATGACAAGCTGGCAGTCGAGCTGTTAAAGCGTCAGAAAGAGGGCAGAGGCGTCAATTTCTTCCACTTTATGATCGATTTAAGCGGCGGCCCGTGTGTGGCAAAGCGCCTTTCCGGCTGCGGCTCGGGTACAGAGTATCTGGCGGTAACACCCTGGGGCGATTTTTATCCCTGCCATCAGTTCGTCGGCAACGAGAAGTTCCTGATGGGCAACGTGGACGAAGGCATTGTGCGTCCTGACATCGTGGACGAGTTCAAATGCTGTAATGTTTACGCCAAAGAAAAGTGCAGAAGCTGTTTTGCAAAGTTTTACTGCAGCGGTGGCTGTGCTGCCAATTCCTATAATTGTCACGGAAAGATCGACGACGTTTACGAGCTTGGCTGTGAGCTTCAGAAAAAGCGCGTGGAATGCGCGATTATGATAAAAGCGGCACTGGCCGACGAAGAAGAATAAGGAGTACGCAAAATGAGCAAGAAGAAAGGCATCATTACACTTGTCTGTGTGATCGCGTTTCTGCTGGCAGGTACCTGGACTGCGGTATTCGGACTGGATAGCGCAAAGACAGGCTCCGCTGCAAACATTAAGCAGGGACTTGATCTGGCGGGCGGTGTAAGCATCACCTATCAGGTGGTGGGAGACGAAGCACCCAGCTCGGAGGATATGGCAGATACCATATATAAGCTCCAGCAGCGTGTAGACAATTATTCCACAGAGGCGCAGGTATATCAGGAGGGCTCCGACCGGATCAATATTGAAATTCCCGGAGTAACTGACGCAAATGCGATTCTGGAAGAACTGGGTAAGCCCGGTTCCTTAACCTTCCTGGACAAGGACGGTAAGGAAGTATTAAGCGGTACGGATGTAGCAGATGCACAGGCAGCCTATCAGACCAATAGCATGAATAATCAGGAGCCGGTTGTATCTTTGACTATGACTGCAGATGGAACCAAAAAGTTCGCGGATGCGACAAAGGCAGCATATCCGAACCATGATGTTATTTACATCGTTTATGACAATCAGGTGATCAGCGCACCGTCTGTACAGGCAGAAATCACAGACGGTAAGGCAGTCATCAATGGCATGAGTTCCTTTGAAGAGGCGGAAAACCTCGCTTCTACCATCCGTATCGGCGGTTTGAAGCTGGAGCTGGAGGAGCTGCGTTCCAACGTAGTAGGCGCACAGCTCGGATCTGCAGCGGTCCGTACGAGCCTGATTGCCGGTGCAATTGGTCTTGCGATTGTTATTGTTTTCATGATCGCTGTTTACTGGATTCCCGGTGTTGCAAGCTCCATCGCACTGTGCATTTACACGGTGCTGGTTGTTCTGCTGCTGAATGGCTTTGATGTTACCCTGACTCTGTCCGGTATCGCAGGTATCATCCTGTCGATCGGTATGGCGGTCGATGCAAACGTTATTATTTTCGCCAGAATCCGGGAAGAAATCGCAACTGGCAAAACTGTAAAATCTGCGATTCAGATTGGTTTTAAGAAAGCGCTGTCCGCGATTATCGACGGCAACGTAACGACGCTGATCGCAGCGGTAGTGCTGTACTTTATGGGTACCGGTACCGTCAAGGGCTTTGCCCAGACCCTGGCGCTCGGTATCGTCGTTTCCCTGTTTACTGCGCTGGTTGTAACCAAGCTGATCCTGAACGCATTTTATGCGATGGGTATCCGCAATGAGAAATTCTATGGCCGTGCAAAAGAGACAAAGGTAATCGATTTCCTGGGCAAAAAGAAGATTTTCTTCATCCTGTCTGCAGTTGTCATCATTGCGGGCTTTGTGACGATGGGCGTGCATAAGGGCAATGGCGGCGATGCATTAAACTACAGCCTGGAGTTCAAGGGCGGTACTTCTACTAATGTAGAGTTTAACGAAGATATGAGCATCGAAGAGCTGGATGAAAAGGTCGTTCCGATCATCGAGGAAATCAGCAAGGATGCAAACGTACAGACCCAGAAGGTGCAGGGCTCCAATCAGGTTATTTTCAAGTCTGCAACGCTGGATGTTTCCCAGAGAGAAGAATTAAATTCCAGACTGGAAGAGGAATTTGGTGTAGATCCGGAAAAGATCACAGCAGAAACCATCAGCTCTACCATCAGCTCTGAAATGCGTACCGGCGCAGTATCTGCGGTTGTGGTATCTACCGTGTTGATGCTTCTGTATGTATGGTTCCGCTTCAAGGATGTCAGATTCGGTGCCAGCAGCGTAGCAGCACTGGTACACGACGTACTGGTTGTACTTGCGTTCTATGCGGCGGCAAGAGTTTCTGTCGGCAATACTTTCATTGCATGCATGCTGACGATTGTCGGTTATTCGATCAATGCGACCATCGTTATCTTCGACCGTATCCGTGAGAACATGACCTCTTATAAGACAAAGGAGGAGCTTGCGGCGATTGTAAACCGCAGTATTTCCCAGACACTGTCCAGAAGTATTTTCACATCCCTGACGACCTTTATTATGGTTGCAGTGCTGTACATCCTGGGCGTGTCCAGTATCAAAGAGTTTGCACTGCCCCTGATGGTCGGCATTGCATGCGGTACTTATTCCTCCATCTGCCTGGCGAGCGCGTTCTGGTATCTGCTGCGCACCAGAGTAGGCGGAAAGAAAGCAGAGAAGAATAAAAAGGCAGCAAAATAATGGCAAAATGGTACGTTGCCGCAAAAAAGGCGGATTTTAATGGCATCGGGCAGAGGTTTTCCATCAGCCCGGTGCTGGCCCGCGTCATACGAAACCGGGACATCGAAGGAGATGAAGCAATTGAAAAATATCTCCACGGCACGATCCGGGATCTGTATGATCCGGCATTTTTAAAAGGAAGCCGTGAGGCGGTGCTGCTGCTGAAGGATAAAATCAAAGGACAGATGCCGATTCGCGTCATCGGAGATTATGATGCGGACGGCATCTGTTCTTCTTATATCTTGAAGCGCGGTCTGGAAGCCTGCGGCGCGGTGGTGGATACGATGATTCCACACCGCATGAAGGATGGTTATGGTTTAAACGAACATCTGGTAGACGAAGCTTACGCAGATGGGATCGATACGATTCTGACCTGCGATAACGGCATTGCAGCGTATGCACAGATCGAGCAGGCAAAAAAATACGGAATGACTGTGATTGTTACGGATCACCATGAAATTCCATATGAGGAAGAACCCCTTGCAGAGCCGGATCCGGAAACAGGAGAGACATCCAGACGTCGGTATAAAATTCCGCCTGCGGATGTGGTCATCGACCCGAAGCAGCCGGGAGACACTTATCCGTTCCAGGAGATCTGTGGTGCGGTCGTTGCATTTAAACTGATGCAGCTTTTATTTGCAGAGTTCGGCTTTGACGGGATTTCAACAGATTTGACATCCGGAAAAAGAAGCCTGTTGGATGAACTGCTGGAATTTGCGGCGTTTGCAACGATTTGCGACGTTATGCCGTTGCGGGAGGAAAACCGAATTTTGGTGCGGCACGGGCTGGAGCTGATGAAACAGACGCAGAATGTTGGATTGCATGCGCTGATGGAGGTCAACCAGATTTTACCCTGGCAGGATGGAAAGCTGGGGGCATTTCATATCGGCTTTGTGCTCGGTCCGTGCCTGAACGCCTCCGGGCGTCTGGACAGCGCGCAGCGCGCGATGGAGCTTTTGGACAGCAAAACAAGAGAAGCTGCGGTAGCGCAGGCAGCATTTTTGAAGCAGTTAAACGACAGCCGGAAAGAAATGACAGAGGAATATGTCAAGATAGCGGTAGAGATGATCGAATCCGGCCCCTTAAAGGACGACCGTGTTCTGGTTGTTTTCCTGCCGGATTGCCATGAGAGTATCGCCGGTATCATCGCAGGAAGAATCCGGGAACGCTATTATCGCCCGACCTTTGTGCTGACCCGAGGCGAAGAGGGCGTAAAAGGCAGCGCGCGTTCCATCGAAGGGTATCATATGTATGAAGAAATGACGAAATGCAGCAGCTTTTTCACCAAATATGGCGGGCATAAGATGGCGGCGGGACTTTCCATGCGGGAAGAGGATGTGGAGCCGTTCCGTCAGAAAATCAATGAAATCTGTACGCTGACGGAGGATGATCTGCAGGAAAAAATTCATATCGATGTTCCAATGCCGGTATCTTATGTATCGTTTAGGCTGGTGGAGGAGCTGGAATTGCTGGAGCCCTTTGGAACCGGCAATCCGAAGCCGGTATTTGCACAAAAAGATCTGAAGTTTGTTTCGGCTCGTGCACTCGGCAAAGCAGGAAATGTGCTTCGCTTTACGGTGGAGGACAGCGAGCAAAAACGCTGGGAGATGATGTATTTTGGCGGAAAGGACAATTTCGAAGCCTATGCGGCGGAAAAATACGGACAGACTGCGCTGGACGGATTGTACAGCGGGAAAGGCAGTCCTCTGTATTTTGATGTCGTGTATTATCCGGGCGTCAATACCTGGCAGGGAAATACGAAGCTGCAGCTTGTGATGCAGCAGTACCGGTAACAGCGCTACGTGGTGGCGAAAAGCTGATATTTTTTGACAGTGCGAAATGGATTTTAGACGCAGTTTATAACTTTTAAGAAGCTTTTTAGAAACTGTACACAAAATGCTCACAATTTTCGGGTATCATAGATTTCAGATAGTAGAACAACTCACTATCTCCCCCCTCATAAGAAAGTGAAAAGCTCTGCATGAAAAATGCAGAGCTTTTCACTTTCTTTTTTTTATGCTACACTGAAACAAAAACCTGTTTTATGACATATGGGATATTTGTATGGCAGGCAGGAGAAAAATCAGAAAGCAGGGAGATGCAAGATGCGCTCTGAATGGATAAAAAAGGCGGCTGCAGCATTGCTGGCGGCCCTTTTACTGGAACTGATACCGTGTCAGTTCTCGTTCTGGACGACGGTGACAAAAAAAACAGAGGATCTGACTGCGCGGACGGAAATTCTCGCGGGTTATACGGCGATCGAGGAGCTGGATCAGGACGTGGCGAGCGGCGCTGCGGCAACGTCAGGCGATCAGACAACGGAAGGCGGCAGCGCACTGTACCTGCTTGACGGCAGCTATCTGGATGACGCGGGCTATCTGCACGTCCCGGACGGCAGCCTGACGCTGCGGGTAAAAAATTATAAAGGCTCGCTGCAACGGATTTTTTTGAATCTGGATTTTTTGTACAATCAGCCTGTTCTGGCAGAGGTATTTGCACGGGACGAGGGAAACAGCTATCCTTATAGCCTGGGGGACGGGCGAATTTTGCTGCAGGCGGTTCCGGAAAATCGGTATTTAAAGGTGTATCCGTATGGAAAGGTGTCGGATTTCTATATCCGCATCCAGACGGCGGACGCCTCTGGAAATGTTGCCGCAGGAAGCTATGGCGAGCTGGTTGTAAAATATCATGGTTTGTCTGCAAATGGAACGATTCCATTCCGCTTCCGGGCGGGACGCTTTGTGGTTTTGTGGGCGGCTGTGTTTGGAATGCTTTTGCTGAAAAAAGACAGCAGGCTGCATCAGATCAGCTTTGACGCGCAGGACACACGCGGTCGGCAAAAGCGGTTGGTAGTCGTATTGGGGTTTACTTCAATATTGCTGGCAGGGGCATTTTTCTTCGTCCGCATCAATCCGGCATGTCGACAGAACTTGGCAGTGCATCACGCACAGTACCAGGAGCTGGCGGAAGCACTTTCGGAGGGGAAGGTCAGTGTCGGGGATGCAGAAGAAGCGCTTTTAGCAATGAAAAATCCCTATGATACCATCGCACTGCAGGCGGCGGGAATCGGCTATCGGGCGGATTATGCCTATCACAATGGGAAATATTATGTGTATTTCGGGATTGTCCCAGTGCTACTATTGTATTTGCCCTATTATCTGCTGACGGGGGGCGCGCTGCAAAACTATGTGGCGGTATTTGTCTTTTTTGCAGGATTTATCATTGCGGCGGCTGGGTTTGTCTATGAACTGATGAAACGGTATTTTAAGGAGCAGCCCTTTTATCTGTGGGCGGTAGGAACCGGGATGCTCGTCGGAAGCTATTCGATGTTTTATCTGTTAATTCGACCGGATCTTTACCATGTGCCGATTGTTGCGTCCGCGATGTTTGCAACAGGGGGACTTTGGCTGTATCTGGCAGGGCTGAATCGTCCGAAAAAAGCGGTGGGGCTGTATGCGTTTGGCTCTTTCTGTATGGCTCTCACGGCAGGATGCCGGCCCCAGTTTATCCTGTTTGCAGCACTGGCGGTTGTTTTGTTCTGGGAGAGGGTCTTTGTAAAAAGAGAGCTGTTTTCAAAGAAGGGCTGGAGACAGACAGCTGCGCTTGTTGTGCCCTATGTACTGATTGCGGCCGGACTGATGGCGTATAATGCGCTGCGGTTTGGCTCCCCCTTTGATTTTGGTGCGTCCTATAGCATGACGAGCAACGATATGACACACCGTGGCACGAATTTGGAACGGATTTTGTATGGAATCTGGTATTTCCTGTTCGAGCCGATGCAGCTGGAAGGAAAGTTTCCGTATTTGCAGAGCGCGTCGATTGCGACGGATTATCTCGGAAAACTGGTAACGGAAAGCTGGTTTGGCGGGATTTTCGCCTGCAGTATGCTGACCTGGGGGATTTTTTTGCTCGGCAGACTCAAAAAAAACGGTGTACTTTCCAAAGAACTGACGTGGTTTTGCTGCGTTTCCCTTGCAGCAGCGCTTGTGATTGGCTGTGTGGATGCAAACGGCGCGGGAATTTTGATCCGCTATGGCTGCGACGTGTCCTTTGGCATCTTTTTGGCGGCGGTTGTGGCAGTGCTTGGGGCAGCGAAAGCGGCGCGGCAGAAAAAGGTCTATGGCCTGTATGTCGCCTGGCTGAAGGCAGCGATTTTCTTTCAGGCAGCGGTGTTGTTTCTGATTTTGGTCAATAAGGACGGCAGCATCAACCTGCAGACCGGAAACCCGGCGTTATATGAAACGATCCGGGCAGCATTGCAATTTTAAAACCTGAATTTTTCTGCATTTGAAAGGAATAAATGAAAGAAGAAAACAATGACTCAGAGAAAAGCTTTTCTTACGAAGGAACAGAGCCTGCTGCTGCGCGGAATTGCCATTTTCCTGGTTCTGATTAGCCATTATGCAGTGTGGATTGGGGAGATATTTCACAGCGATCTGCTGGAATATGGGCTGGGCAGGTTCGGTGTTTACGGTGTGGATTTATTTTTTGCAGTGTCCGGCTACGGGCTGGTCAAAAGTGTTGGGAAAAAGAGAATCAACGGAACATTTTTGTGGAAACGTTTTAAAACTGTCTATTTACCGTATCTTCTGATTGTGGGACTGATTGCGGTCTATGACGGTGGAATTTCGGGAATGACAGGATGGGTTTCGTTCCTGACCGGGGCAGAGTATTGGTATATCCGAAATATTCTGGTCTTTTATCTGGCGTTTTACGTTGTTTACCGGCTTTCTGACAGATCGTGGGTGCGGATGCTTTTGATAGCGGTCTGCCTGACGGCGTATTCCGGACTGCTGATCTGGCAGGGACGCGCGCTGTTCTGGTACATTTCCAATGTTACATTTTTGTTTGGAATGCTGCTTGCGCAGTACGAAAGGCAGCTGTTAAAGGCGGCGGGGTTTTTGTATCCGTTACAGCTTCTGGCACTGGCGGTCGGAATGTATTTTGTCATCAAAACGGAGCTGGCAGGCTATACCGTGATCCCTCCGCTGGAAGAAAAAATCCGCAGCGGTCTGCTTGCAGGGCTGATCTGGACGTATCTGATGGTGCAGGGCTGCGCATTTTTGCATGAGAAAATCCGGTGGTTGGAAGCAGTGGGCAGCTTTTCGCTGGAGCTGTATCTGTGCCATATGTTTGTGTTTTACCGCGTTGTCAATGACTGGCTGCCGCAGCAGGAAAATGTTGTGCAGATCGTGGCTGCCGCCACAATTGCAGTTGCGTTTGCCTGGGTAATCCATATGCTGTTTGATCTGTTATGGAAAGCGGCGGCCGCGCTGAGTGGGAGATGAGTGCAGATGTATGTGATGCGCGTGCCGGACGGCAGGAATGCCAGCTTCGGAAAGAATTCTGGCATAACGGGATTGTGACAGAAGCGGGACGCGCAGCTCGGCATGAGCTATTGCTATTCCTATGAAGAACAATGGCAGCCGAAAAACATTTCTGTGATATTTCGGATGTATCCGTTCAATTTGGATGGAAATGACGATTTTATTTATAAAGAATACTGGAACAGGTACAGCAACCATTTTCTGGAAAATATGTAATGGTAAATACAAAGTGCGCAGATGGAGAATTTTTCTGTAAAGACAGTTGCATCGGATGCTTGCCATACAGTTTGGGAGGGTATATGACTTTTTTTCATGCTTCACAAATAAAGGGGATACAGGTTCTCGAACCGAGAATTTCCAATCACAATTTGCCGTTGATTTATTTTTCGGGCAAGAGAGAAAATGTATTGGTATATCTTAGCAATGCAGTCGAAAAAACGTGTAAAGAGAAAAATTTTCAGTATACGGGAATCTGGCACAAGTGGGGATCTTATGGATTTACACAGGATGGCAGGTTGCAATATGAGGAATATTATCCGAATGCGTTAGCGGATACTTATAAGGGAGTATCAGGATACATATATTCTTGTAATCATTTGGAAAAATGTGAAAAGGGAAATATCGGCATTCCGGATGTATATGTTTCATCGGTTCCTGTAAAGGTGGATTTTTGCGAATATATTGAGGATGCGTATACGGAACTATTGCTTGCAGAGGAAAAAGGACTCATAAAAATAGTCCGATATGAGAAATTTATACAAAAAGGTGAAGCTTGGCTGAGAAAAGTCATACGGGAAGAGTATGAAAATAATTTTGACCATCCGGAGTATCAGTTTTTCTTGAAATGCAAATTTTCAGAAATAACAATACATTGTGAGAATATATCTATCAATTCCCCCGGGAGCCATTAAAAAAGCTTTTACATTTTAAAATCAGATAAGAAATCCAGGCTAACATACCGCAGTTACCTCCGTCTACTATAGTATATGCTGGCAGTGGTGAGGTTATGCGGATGGAAAGCACTTTTGGAGAGGCAGGAGGAGACAGGATGGAAAAGTTATACAGGATACTGAAAATTTTTCTGTGGTGTGCAATCGGGATATTTGTGGGACAAAGTATTTATCAATGCTATGATTATTATGCCCGCCCGGGCTTGTATGCGTCTAACTCTGCGCCGTGGTATACGAGCATTTTGCTGTCGGGCGTCGTTACCCTAATCATTGTGCTTTTGATGTTGCTTGTCATGTGGATGATTCAGAAGAAACTATCAAAAAAATGAGTGTGGAGAAAAATATGCTTACCTATCATAAAACAACCGAAAAGGAAAAATGCTTTATCACGGAATGGAAATATCCCGGTGAATATGCGGTTTATAATTCCGTACCGTATGAGGAACAGAAAAAAAGAGGCTTTGGGTTTGCCAATCCTGCGAACCATTTTTACTCTTTTTATGATGAAACAAAGCTGGTCGGTTTTATAAATTTATACGAAGAGAAAACAGAAATCTTTTTCGGAATCGGCGTAAATCCTGACTGCTGCAGCGAAGGCTACGGGCAGCAGATGACGAAAACTGCCTGTGAAATATCGAAAGAACTGTTTGGGACAAAGCCGCTGTATCTGGAGGTTCGGACATGGAATAAAAGAGCGGTCAGCTGCTATCAAAAGGCGGGGTTTGTGATCAAAGGTGAGCCGATCCGTCAGACGACGTCAGCCGGGGAAGGTGTATTTTATCATATGGTGCAGGAGATGGAATAAGCTTCCAGGACAGATTTATGCTATAGCAACAAAATCGCTTTTGCTTTTCGTCGATATTTGGTATGATGGATATACAATGCAGAAGACATAAAAACCACCAGTCCTACACGCAGGGCGGAAATGAGAGGGAGCATGAAAAAAAGAAATAAAAAAACGGCAAAAATTCTGGCTGTAGTTCTGACGGCAGCGCTTGGGGTATGCGTGCCGGAGATGACGCTGCAGGCGGTAGAGACACTGACATCCGTACAGATTCAGATGCCGGGCTTTGTGGTGGAGCAGTTCAGTGCGCCGAGACTGATGAATGTGACAAAAAATGCTGTTGTCCGGACGCTGCCGGACCATAACGCGGCAAAGCTTACGTCCGTGACGGCGGGAAATACCGTTTGGGGATGGGGGCAGACCAACACCGGCTGGTATTTTGTACAGATTGGCAGCCAGATTGGCTACGTCCGCTATGAAGCAGCAGCATATGCGACGCAGGATCAGATCGCTGCGATACAGGCGCAGGCAGCCGCAGCAGCGCAGGTTCAGGCGGCCCAGCAGGCGCAGATCGCGGCGGCAGCCGCAAATCAGCCGACAGTGGCGGCAGGGATTGTATTCATCGGGGATTCCCGGATGGTGACGCTCAAGGATGCGGTAGAACGCAACTTGGGCAGCTGCGCGGCAGCAGTCGTTGCCAAAAACGGAAGCCGGCACGAATGGCTGCACGACACTGGGATCCCACAGGCGGACAAGATCATCGGCAAAGGCAGCAGGGTTGTCATCAACATGGGCGTCAACGATCTTTCCGATGCGGATAAATATGCAAAGGATGTCAATTACTGGGCGGCAGTCTGGAGTGCAAGGGGCGCACAGATTTATTATGCGTCTGTCAATCCGGTCTGGGCAAACAGCTATGGGATGACGGAAGAACGCGTAAAATTGTTCAACGACCGCTTAAAAGGACAGCTGATTCCGCAGATTATCTGGCTGGACAGCCACGATTACCTGATGAGCGTCGGCGTCCATGCGTCGGACGGCGTGCACTATAAGGACGATACCAATCTCGTACTGTATCAGTATTACCTGAGCATGATCGGCGCGATTTAAACAGTTATTTATAAAAAGGCGTGTGGAAACGATTGTTTAGTTTCACATGCCTTTTTTGTAAAACTGCCATCTAATCGAAAATTATAGAGAAAAACACCTGTCAAAGAATCTTTGCGCAACTATATCTCCAATGTAAGGCGACGATTGCTTTACTTTGAACATTATTTTCTAGATAATAATATTCGTAGGACGAAGACAGGGATATTATGATAACAGAGAAAGGGATGTGATATTATGAATATAGGAAATCAAATATTGACCATTCGGAAAGAAAAGCAATTAACGCAAGAGGAGTTTGGCAGATTATTTCATGTCACTCGACAAACTGTTTCAAATTGGGAAAACGGAGTTTCCCATAGTTAAAGATACCACACCAAATATGATGAACCCA
>ERZ773104.3563-NODE-3563-length-14654-cov-8.745736_pt1 | contig 14654 bp, 6 predicted proteins | sample MGYA00511920_ERZ773104 | MGnify/ENA primary metagenome ERZ773104 (study PRJEB29015, sample SAMEA2737857) | human gut metagenome | biome: human gut; feature: human-associated habitat; material: faeces | place: China | collected 2012 ...
AGGACAGTAAAGGCTATGAACTGCGGTATGCACATTTAAGCAGCCGGAGTGTATCAGAAGGTGCATCCGTCACGAAAGATGATGAAATTGGTCTTGTAGGAAATACTGGAAATTCCACAGGAAGCCATCTTCATATTGAACTTCTGAAAAATGGAGAGCGCTTAAACCCTATCTTTTATCTGGAAACTGGAGAAGGGGCAGGCTTTGGCGGCAATGAATACACCAGTGAAGCGGCACAGCGTTTGTTGAACGAAGCAGCGAGATATCTGGGAACACCGTATGTGTGGGGTGGATATTCTCCAAGTGGATTTGATTGTTCTGGATTTGTAAGTTACTGTCTGACAAACTCTGGTGTAAGGAATACAGGAAGATTGACTGCACAGGGACTGTATGATATTTGCACGCCGGTATCTCAGTCAGAAGCACAGCCGGGAGATTTGATCTTTTTTACAGGCACTTATGATGCAGGAGTTCCGGTAACGCATATTGGAATCTATGTAGGCAATGGTCAGATGATCCATTGCGGTCATCCGGTGCAGTACACGTCCATCAATTCACCATATTGGCAAAGCCATTTTTATGGATTCGGACGCTGGTAAAGAAAAAGGGCGGTGTAACAGCCGCCCGGAAAGGAGAAGAGATGAAAAGTCTTGAAAAAGCAACGGCTGACTATGAGAAAGCCAAGGAAAAAATGGAAGCATCCAAAGCCAGATATGAAGCAGACTTAAAGCGTTTCAAGGCTGCGGAGATTGCAAAAACAGAAGCGGAAAATCTGGAAATTGTAAGAATTATCCGTGCAATGGATATGAGTATTCCGGAATTGGAAGCTTTCAAAAAGAGAATGAAAAATGAACTGCCCGGCAGGGTAGAGATACAGAAGGAGGAAACAAAAGCCGATGATGAATCTGGAAAAAATGAAACAGAAGAAGAGAACAATTACTAAAAGCAGGGTAAAAAAGAGCTTGCTTGCAGCAACGACATTTCTTTGCCTGACAACACCTTTGCTCCAGACACAGACTGCTTATGCAGCTGAGAATACCGCACCTGCAATCACGATTGAGAAACCGGATGGCTGGAAACAGGGAGAAACAACCATTGCTGTTACGGTAGATGCCAGCCATATGCCGGAAGGTTTCTCAATAGCAAAGATTGAAGCAAAAGCAGGAAAAGATGGAAGCTGGCAGGATGTAACCGGAAGCGGAAGTATCACGATCACTGGAAATCAGACAGTGTATGTGCGTGTGACAGATGGTGAGGGGAAGGTCTATGAGCAGAATCGCTCTATTAAGTGTTATGACACGGAAAAGCCGACACTCTCTGCTTCCCTGACAGATGGTGTGCTGACGATTCAGGGGAATGATACAGTATCCGGGATTACTGCGGTAACAGTCAATGGCACCACTTATACAGACTTGAAGGATGGAATGCTGAGAGTGCAACTGACACAGAAAGATTTTACTACAAAACAGATTGAGATTACGGTAACAGACGGTGCTGGAAATACTTCTGAAAAGTATGTGTTGCAGAATCCTTACTATGAATGGGCAAAGAAGCAGGCAGAGAAACAGAAAACTTCCAGTGACAGCAATGGTGCAATGGCAACTACGACCAGTGCAGATGCAACGGGAACTGAAAAAACAACGACTTCTCCGCTTCCGCAGGATGCACAGGCTTCTGAGCCGACAGATGCAAAAGGGACCGTGGATGATCGGACAGTAACAGGTATTGAGAAACAGCTTAATAAAGAAGGCGAGACGGCAGAATCCGTTACAAAAACAGCTACGGAAGGAACAAAAGAGTTTTATACCATTTCAACAAAGAGTGGTAAGATTTTCTATCTGATTATTGATAATTCAAAATCTCAGGATAATGTGTATTTCCTTACCGAAGTCAGTGAGAAAGATCTGATGAACTTCACACTTTCTGATTCCGTGACACTTCCGGAAGTAGATACTGTTTATGCAGAACCAGAGAAAAAAGCAGAGGAAGAAAAACCGGAAACGACAGAGTCATCCGAGAAAGATAAGGTAGAGGATGACATCCAGATGCCGGAAGATAAAAGTTCATTTGGAACGTATCTTTTGATCGTACTGGTTGCAGTCGGAGCTGCGGCAGGAGGATATTACTTCAAAGTCTATAAACCAAAGCATGAATATGATGACGAGGATGAGATGGAAGAGGATGAAGATGAATCCGAAGATTCAGAGTCAGAAAAACGGGAAGTAGACGATGCAGATGAGCAGGAAGAAAGTGCAGAACCGGAAATCCTGAGAGATGAAGATTTCAATGATGATGTACTGGAAGATGAAGAAGAGGAGTAGGAGTAAATGAAATTAGTGATTGCAGAAAAGCCATCGGTTGCGATGGCACTGGCTTCCGTGATTGGAGCCAGAACAAGAAAAGATGGCTACGTGGAAGGAAACGGTTATCTCGTTTCCTGGTGCGTAGGACATCTGGTTGGATTATGTGATGCATCAGAATACGATGAAAAATATAAAAAATGGAGATATGAAGATCTGCCGATTGTGCCGGAATGTTGGAAACACAGGGTATTGGAAGGCACGAAAAAGCAGTTTGGAATCTTGAAAAAACTGATGCGAGATTCCAAAGTAGATGAAGTAATCTGTGCTACAGATGCCGGGCGGGAAGGAGAACTAATCTTCCGTCTGGTGTATGAGCAGGCAGGATGCAAAAAGCCGATGAAGCGGCTCTGGATTTCTTCCATGGAAGAACAGGCAATTAAAGATGGATTTGCGTCATTAAAAGACGGTTCGTGTTATGACAGTCTCTATCAGTCAGCACTTTGCAGGGCAAAGGCAGACTGGCTGGTGGGAATCAATGCGAGCCGTCTTTTTTCCGTTCTGTATAACCAGAATCTGAAAGTCGGAAGAGTGCAGACACCAACACTTGCCATGATCGTGGATCGAAATCAGAAGATCAAGGAATTTACCAAAGAAAAATATTATATGGCTCATATCAAGTTTGATGATATGGATGCGGTTACAGAGCATTTTCAGAAAAAAGAGGATGCAGATAAAGTGGCTGCGGACTGCCTGGAGCGGATGTGCGAAGTGGAAAAGGATGATGTGAAAGAGAAGACGGTACGCCCTCCAAAACTCTATGATCTGACCACTCTTCAGAGGGAAGCAAACAGAATGTTTGGCTATACCGCACAGCAGACATTGGATGCCGTGCAGGAGATGTATGAGCAGAAGCTTGTCACTTATCCGAGAACAGACAGCCAGTATCTGACAGATGAGATGGAAGAAAGCACAGAAACTCTGATTCAGATGTTACTTGGGAAAATGCCTTATGTTGAAGGTCTGGAATATCAGCCAGACGTGAGTAAGGTATTAAATTCAAAGAAAGTATCTGATCACCATGCGATTATCCCGACTATGGAAGTAGCCAAAGCAGATATTGGTGAACTGAAAGAACGAAACCGTAAGATTTTGTATCTGATCAGTGCCAGGGTACTGACGGCAACCGCAGATCCTTATATTTATGAGAGCCATAAATGTCAGATTACCTGTAATTATCATACGTTTTATCTCACGGCAAAGAAAACAAAGCAGGAAGGATTCAAGGCGATCGAAAATAAATGGAAACAGTTCTTTGGCGTAAAGATTGAGAAAGAAGAGCCGGAGCTGGATATCTGGGCAGGCAAGCATTACGGCCCTTGTGATTCTTTTGTATCGGAGCATTTTACACAGCCACCGAAACAATACACAGAAGATACCCTGCTTTCTGCAATGGAACGTGCAGGGAATGAAGAACTGACCGGAGATACAGAAAAGAAAGGACTTGGCACACCGGCAACAAGGGCAGCAATCATTGAAAAACTGATTCAGTCTGGCTTTGTGAAAAGGGAAAAGAAAAATCTGGTGCCGACAGATGATGGCAATGTACTGATTACGGTTCTGCCGGATGAGATTAAATCTCCGAAGATGACAGCAGAGTGGGAAATGGCATTGAATCACATTGCCCAGAATACAGAGACCGCAGATGAATTTCTAAATGGGATTACAGAGCTGATGCAGGAACTGGTTGCCAGATATCAGGGTATTTCAGAAGAAAAGAAAGGGCAGTTTCAGGGAAAAGCAAAAGGAGAAGTCATTGGCAAATGTCCCCGCTGTGGAGCAGATGTCAGGGAAGGAAAAGTAAACTTTTACTGTTCTGACCGGAACTGTGCTTTTACCTTGTGGAAGAATGATAAATTCCTTGCAAGCCAGGGGAAAAAGATGGATAAGGCGGCAGCAAAGAAGTTCCTGGCTAAAGGAAAAATCCATTATAAGGATCTGGTATCCAAAAAAACAGGGCGACAGTATGAAGCAACTGTGGAAATGGTTGATCCCGGCGAGGGGAATGTGCAGTTCAATCTGATTTTCCCACAACGATAAGTAGTGTATTGCAGGCAGTCTAAGGACTGTCTGTTTTCATACAAATATTATGAAAGAGAGGACCTTAGCATGAAGAAAAAAGGTAATTTTAGGAAAGTAGTATCTGGATTGCTGGCAGGAATGACAATGCTTAGTACAGTGTTATCTCCGATGACTGCATATGCAGCGGAGATTCAGCCAGAGAAAAAACCTCCATTTTATGAGGAAGTGAAAGACCTTCTGGATGAAGATGAGGTGGTGACTGCCAAAGATTATGAAATCGAAACAGGCAGTGTATTTGATGTGAAATCAGACTACACAGGACTGGAAATCAAGGATGATAACAAGGTCAAAGTCACATTTGAGGAAGCAAAGAACAAAAAGAATGAGGATTTTACGACAGATCATGCGGACACTTACAAAGCGGTCTATTATGTGGAACCGGTAAATCAGGAGCATCCGAAGTACCAGATCAGCCGAAAACTGATTGTGCGTGAGAAAGAAACAGAAGTACAGACAGAGGCGGCAGGGAGTGAAGCAGTGACTGAATCCGAAACAGCTGGCAGTGAACAGCAGACAGAAGAAGCGGAGGATTCAGAAGCAGAATCGGAGATTACCGATATTGACGCTGATGAATTTGATGATTTGGTAGAGCAGGCACAGAATCAGGATACCTATGATGAAGAATCAGGGTTAGAGCTTCATGATGTTTTGGAACAGGCAGGAGACGAAGGTGTGGATCTTGATGCTATGGAAGAGGGAGAGATTGCAACATTTGAAGCAGTTTCGGCTTATTCAGCAAGAAGCACACAGCAGGTAACAATCGAAAAAGGACCTCTGTATAGATATGCAGATTATAATCTTGGAACCTATCTGACAGAGCCGTACTATATCAGCTACGGAAGCGTCAGAGCAACTGCGTATTGTGTACAGCCGGCAAAACCAGGACCAGGATCTGGAAATTATACAATCACAAAGATTGGAGACAATCAGGCGTTAGCAAAAGTGTGTTATTACGGTACAGACGCCGCAGGAAGTGAAAGCTTTTTTGCGAATAAACACACGGATTTTTCAGAAGGAAAAAGATTCATCATTATTCACATGGCTGCATCATATGCCAACGGAAGTAGTGATGCATTTTACGGAACAAATGCTACAGGTGAGGCTTTGGCAAAAGAACTCTATAATTATTGTGTGAATAAGCCGGAAATACCAGATGTAGCGATGTCATTTTCAAAGCCGGATGTAAAAGCTTATGTAGATGGAAATGTTCAGAGAACGGAGAACATTCAGTTCAACGCATCTTCCCAGCAGAAAATCACAATGGACTTACCAAAAGGAGTAAAGCTCCATAATGTATCTACTGGAAATGTAAGTGCGGCAGGTGCAAGCGTAACAATTGGAGGAGGAACCACGTTTTATCTTTCAGCGCCTCTGACACAGACAAAAGATGTAAGTGCTACTTTTTCTGCAAAGATGAAGGGAAGTATTACAAAAGATTATTCAGCATATAAACTGACTACGAATGCAAGTGTTCAGGACCTGGCATTTGTGTTTGGAGAAGGTGTCGCTGATGAAAAATATGTAAGCTTAAAGGTGTCCTGGATTGAACAGGCTACGATCGAAATCGTAAAGAAAGACGATACAGCTGATGTGAATCTTGCAGGTGCAGTATTCGGTGTATACAGCGATGAGGCTTGTACAAAGCTGCTCACTCAGATGCCGGCAACAGATAAGAATGGAAAATCCTCTGTTACGATTATCAAGACACAGGATACCGTTTATCTGAAAGAAATCACAGCACCACAGGGGTATGTAGTAAATGCAACGGCAACAAATGTAAAACTGGTAGCAAGTAAGACTTCATCGGTAACCGTGGAAAATAAGGAGCAGCTGGCAGAGCTTACCATTTATAAAGAAGGACAGGTTCTTACCGGAGCAGATGTCAGTGAAAATGGAACGGTATTTCAGTATGAAAACCGCAGACAGAAAAATGCAGTATATAACGTGTATGCCGGAGCTGATATTGTAACTGCTTATGGCACAAAAGTGTACAGCAAAGGTGATCTTGTAAAAGAAAATCTGACAACAGGTGAGAATGGTTCTGTCACACTGAAGAACCTGCATCTTGGAAACTATGTGGTGAAAGAAGAAAAAGCGCCGGACAATTTCTATAACGGCAGTGAAGAAAAGTCAGTGACTCTAACTTATGCTGGTCAGAATAAAGAAGTTGTATTTGCAGATGTGACTTTTAACAACGAGAGACAGAAAGCAGATGTTTCCGTAGTAAAACAGGATAAAGACACCAAGAAACCACTGAAAGGCGGTATTTTTGCTCTGTATGCATCCGATGATATCAGAAATGCAGACGGAACCGTTGTTGTGAAAAAAGGAACGCTGATTGAGAAAGCAACTACTGGTGCAGACGGAACTGCCAAATTCACAGCAGACCTGCCGATTGGATACTCCTATTCTGTAAAAGAAGATCAGGCACCGGAAGGCTATGTAAGAAATACAGAAGATGTGTATACGTTCAAGTTTTCTTACACCAATGATAAAGAAGCAACCGTATCTTTTGCCCATACCTTCAGCAATGACCGTGTGACAGCAAAGATCAATCTTTATAAAGTGGATAAAGAGACAGGAAAAGCAGTACCGCAGGGAGATGCCACATTGAAAAGTGCAGTTTATGGACTGTATGCCCGTGAAGATATCGTGCATCCGGACGGAGCAACCGGAACTATTTATAAAGCAGGAGAACAGGTAGCTTCTCTTACAACAGATGACAAAGGACAGGCTTCTGTAAATGGCTTGTATCTTGGCAAATATTATATCAAAGAGATTACACCGCCGACCGGATACCTGGCAGATACAGAAGAGCATGATCTTACGTGTAGTTATGAAGGAGATATGACAGCAGAAGTAAAAAGAGAGTGCACTTCCAGTGAGCAGGTCATCAAGCAGCCATTTCAGATCATCAAAGCAGCCAACAATGGAAAGACCGATGCAGATCTGTTATCCGGAGCCGGATTTACAGTTTATCTGAAATCTTCCCTTACAAAGAAAGCAGATGGAAGCTACGACTTTGATTCTGCAAAACCTGTAGTGAGTGGAGAAAATGGAGCAACTGAGATTTTCACAGATGAAAAAGGTTATGCCTGCAGTATTCCATTATCATTTGGAAGCTATATCGTGCGTGAGACAACAACACCGCACAATTACAAGCCAGTTGATGATTTTGAAGTGAATATCACAGAGCATCATCCAAATGAGCCACAGATCTGGCGAGTGCTTCTGGATGAAGAGTTTAAGGCAAAACTGAAAATCGTGAAAAAAGACGATGAAACAAAGAAATCCGTCCTGATTGCAGGAACAGAATTTAAGGTATATGACCTGGATAATAAAAAGTATGTGGAACAGGTAACAACTTACCCAGTGACAACAACCCATAAGTCCTATTTTACGGACAGCCAGGGATATCTGATCATGCCGAAGAATCTGAAGATCGGACATTACCGGATTGAGGAAGTCAACGCACCGGAAGGGTACACAATCAACAAGAATTATGTAGAGATTGCAGTGGATGCAAACACAGCATACCAGATGGATTCTGAAAGCGGAGATGCCATTATTACGGTAGATTACGAGAACCATCCGGTAAAAGGAAAGCTGACGATCTATAAAAAAGGTGAGATGCTGACCGGATTCAAGAAGGATTTTGTTTATGAAGAAAGATACCTGAAGGGTGCAGAATTTAATGTCTATGCAGCTGAAAATATCTATACACCGGATTATCAGAAAGATGAAAACGGAAACAGACAGCTGATCTATGCAAAAGATGCACTGGTAACAACGGTAACGACCGGGGAAGACGGAAAAGCAGTTGCTGATAACCTGCCGCTTGGTTCTTACTATGTGGTAGAAGAGACTGCACCGGAAGGATTTGTCCTGAACCATGACAGATCAGAAGTCGCATTTGTCTATGCCAATCAGGATACACCTGTGATCGAACAGGAAGTGACTGTTGGCGATGACCGACAGAAAGTTGCAATCCAGGTAGAAAAACAGGATGCAGAAAATGGTGCAACCGTAGCAGGAGCTGTCTTTGGTATCTATAACAAAGCGGATATCAAGGCAGATGGAAAAGTAATCGTGAAAGTAGACACACTCTTACAGGAAATGACCTCTGATAATAATGGTCTTGTAGTATGTACGCTGGATCTGCCACTTGGACAGTATTATGTGAAAGAGTTAAAAGCACCGGCTGGATTTGTGTCCTCTGATGAAGTTCTGAATCTGAATGCTTCTTACCAGGGACAGGATGTGAAGACAGTAAAACTGAAAACAGTGAAAAAGAACCAGCCAACAACAGTAGAAATTACGAAATCTGATGTAACAACAGGTGTGGAACTGGATGGGGCAAAACTCACCGTTCTTGATAAAGAAGGAAATGTTGTGGATCAGTGGACTTCTGTAAAAGATCAGCCACATGTGATCAAACGACTGACAGTTGGTGAGGAATACACTCTTCGTGAGGAAATGGCACCTTATGGTTATCTGAAAGCAATGGATGTGAAGTTCACGCTGGAAGATACCGAAGAGATTCAGAAAGTAGAGATGAAAGATGAAGTACCGACAGGACTTCTGATCATCAACAAAAATGGAGAGTTTTTGGATAAAGTGACACTTCTGGACAATGTAAAAGGTACTGTGGAGCATCTCTTTGAATATGTAACTGGAAGTCTTACAGATGTAACTTTCGATGTATTTGCTGCGGAAGATATCAAAGCGGCAGATGGTGTCAGCGAAGATTATTTTAAAGCAGATGAAAAAGTGGGAACCATTACCACAGATTCTAATGGTATTGCACAGATGGGAGATCTCCCGGCTGGCAAGTACTATGTGAAGGAAGTAAAAACAGCCCATGGTTATGTGCTGGACAAAGAGCCGAGATATGTTGACCTTTCCTATCGTGATCAGGATACACCAGTTATCACTTATGATGAGAAATGGCAGAATGCCCGTCAGAAAGTAAAGGTTACGGTTCTGAAGAAAGAAAAAGATACAGAACGTGTTCTTGCAGGTGGTGTCTTCGGTCTTTATACCAGTGAAGATATCAAAAATGCAAAGGGTGAGGTACTCCTTGAGAAGGAAAGTCTGATCGAGCAGCGAGTAACGGATGAAAAAGGACAGATTACTTTTACGGCAGATCTTCCGATAGACGGAAAATACTATGTGAAAGAGATCTTTGCACCGGACGGATTTGTTACAACAGATGAAGTACAGGAATTTACCTTTGAATATGCCGGAGAAGACCAGGCAGAAGTAAGCTACGACTTTACTTTTGAAAATCAGCCAACCACAGTGGAGCTGACCAAAACAGACCTGACAACAGGTAAAGAACTTCCAGGTGCACACCTGAAAGTAACGGATTCAGATGGCAATACAGTAGATGAATGGACTTCTACGGAAGAATCCCATGTGATCAAAGAACTGGTTGTTGGTAAGAAATACACCATGACAGAGACAAAAGCGGCAGATGGATATGTTACTGCAGAAAGTATTACCTTTACAGTAGAGAATACAGCAGAGGTTCAGAAGCATGATATGAAAGATGATGTGACAAAAGTAGAGATCAGTAAGACGGATATCACAGGAGAAACTGAGATTCCGGGTGCGAAACTGACGATTCTCGATAAGGATGATCAGGTAGTAGAGAGCTGGACTTCCACAGAGGAAGCACACTATATCGAAAAACTGCCAATCGGTAAATATACCTTACGTGAAGAGCAGGCACCGAAAGGATATCTTCTGACAGCCGATGTGACGTTTGAGGTGAAAGACACCGGAGAAATCCAGAAAGTGGCTATGAAAGATGATACTGCCAAGGGAAAAGTGATTCTCAATAAGACAGATAAATCGTCAGGAGAACCACTGAAAGGGGTAGAATTTGAACTCCGTGACAGTAAGGGAAAAGTTCTGGAAACCTTAAAGACAGATGCTGCAGGTCATGCGGAAAGTAAGCTGTATGAGATTGCCACATTTAAGAACGGCAAATATGATGCGGCGATCAAGTATTATCTGGTGGAAACAAAGACACTGGACGGATACACACTGGATCAGACCAAGCATGAAGTGACATTTGCCTATGCAGATGACAGTACACCGGTCGTGGAAGTCACTTTCAATCTGACAAACGAGAAACCGGAAGTTCCAGAAACACCGAACACACCGGATACACCACAGTCCCATGAAGAGACAAAGATATCAAATGCACCGAAAACAGGTGACAGCACGAATATCTGGCTGCCGATCCTACTTCTTGTAACTTCCACAGGAGGTATGGCAGGACTTTATATCAGCAGAAAAAGGAAAAGCAAATAAGGAAACCAAAATCAATGGTTATGATTGGGAGCTTCTATGTGAGGCTCCCTTTTTCATACAAAAAAATCACAGAAAGGAATAGAAAACTATGATGAAAGCAATGGAAAAAAGACAGGAAGCACGAAAAAACCAGGAGAAAACTTTAAAGAGAATGATGGCTTATCAGAAGAAAGCCGAGCAGATGGTCAGCAGAAAAAGAATGAACCATCACATGATCAGAAAGGGGTAAAAGCGTATGATGAACAGAAAAGAATTTTATGAATATGTCAAAGACAATGTAAAGGAGTATCTGCCAGAGTCTTACAAGGACGCAGAAATTAAACTGCAGGAAGTAGAAAAAAACAACGGGTTGAAGTTGACAGGTATTACGATTCCAAACGGAGATCAGAGAATCGTACCGACAGTCTATCTGGATTCCCTCTACCAGGAATATATCCATGGAAAAGATGTAGACTCTTGTGTTGGCGATGTGGCTGATATGCGTATTGAGGCACAGGGAAAAGCAGAATTTTTTGATATGGGAGTTACGGATATTCTGGATTATGAAAAGATGAAGGACAAATTACAGATGAGAATTTGTGATAAGGAATGGAATACCGATCTTCTTGCAGATAAAGTAGTCACAGAACACGGAGATTTTGCAGCTTATTATGCAGTAAATCTGGAGGAAAATGGAGAAGGGATCAGCAGTATTCCGGTAACTGTTTCTCTGATGAACGAGTGGGGAGTATCTGCCGAACAGATTCAAGCGGATGCGATGGTGGCAGACCGAAAACGTGGTGTCACACTTATGGATATGAATGAGATTATCAAATCTATGATTTTTGGTGAAGAACCAGAAAACCTGCTGAATGAAAAAATGGATATGGAAGCCATGGAAAACCCAATGTTCTGTCTGACAAACAAAGCTAAGATGAATGGAGCTTCCCTGTTACTGCAGGAAGATATTCGTAAACAGATTGGGGAATGCCTGGGAAGTGATTACTTTGTCATCCCATCTTCCATTCATGAAGTGCTGATTCTTCCTGATAACGGCATTTTTCAGGTTCCGGAATTAAATGCGATGGTACAGGAAGTCAATGAGACAAAGGTGGAGAGACAGGAGCAGCTTTCCGATAAAGTTCAGTTTTGTGATGGGAAAACGGCAGTTATGGAAAATGCTGAGCGTAGGGAAGCTCGTTTGGAGAAAGAAAAAGCAGCCGAAAAAGCGGAAGTAAAAGGTGGAATCCATGGAAGACTGGAGAAAGCTAAGGCAGAAATCAAGGCAAAAGAGGGAGACAAAGTGCCAAAGAATAGGTCAAAAGAGCTTGCCACAGCATTATAAAGAGTAACAACGATGATTTTAAGGGGACTGTGCTAAGCAGTCCCTGATTTTATGAAAAGGAGTAGCGCATGGCAAATAAATTATATGCAATGGAACAGCTGACGGAAGAGGTGGCAAAAGATGTAGCTGCCAGTCCGCAGGAATGGATGCGGTTCCTAAACACTGCATCCAGACTGTACAAATACACTTTTCCAGAACAGCTTTTAATTTATGCACAGCGACCGGAAGCAACTGCCGTAGCATCCATGGAAATCTGGAATCAGAAGATGTACCGCTGGATCAAAAAGGGATCCAAAGGGATTGCCTTGATTGACAATACTTCCGGACCGAAAACGAAACTTCGGTATGTATTTGATGTGCAGGACACTTATAAAGTGCGGAATCTTGGAAAGGATCCTCAGTTATGGAATCTTCCGGTGGAAGGAGAACAGCTGGTGGCAGATTATCTGCAGGAGCAGTTATCACTGGAAGATACAGAAGGAGGACTTGCTGAAAGTCTGCATCAGGCAGCGAAGGAGAGTATGCAAGAATGGCTTCCAGATGCATTGGAAGAACTGAGACTGGACGTAACAGGGACATTTCTGGAAGAACTGGACGAACAGAATCAGGAAGTCGAATTTCGGGAACTGATGACCAATAGTGTCTGGTATGTATTACTAAACCGGTGTGGACTGGATGCACAGGAATATCTGGATGCAGAGGATTTTCGGCATATTACGGACTTTAATCAGCTGATAGTATTAGGACATCTGGGAAGTGCAGTCAATGAGATCAGCAGACCAGTCCTGATGCAGATTGGACGATATGTGCTGAATAATCTGGAAAATGACCTGAAAACGGTTGCAAAAGAAAAAGAAGTAGTCTATAATAAATTTAACACGTTAATGCGTGAAAGTAATACAGATAACACAGAAGATAGAGAAGAAAAAAAGGAGGAAACAGACTATGAGAGAGATCAGTTACAGCCAGAACGGAGAGTATCAGATTCCAGATATCAGCCTGGAAGAGACGAGAGGAACCATCGGCAAGTACGGAATGATGCGGAAAGAGTATCTGAGAAATCACAAGGTAGCCAGGTTCAACATTCTGACACTGCAGAACCGTCTGGACAGTCATCTGATGGAGATCGACAGCCAGGCAAGACAGAGAGTAGACGACCTGATGAACGAACTTCTGGAGAAAGATCCGGCACCGGACAAAATGGCAGACGGGATGGCATGGACCAGACACATGAACCAGATCAAGGCACAGGCAGAGGAGCTGGTGATTCAGGGGATTATTTACAGTTAAGTCTGTTCCCAACAGAAGAGGAACAGTTAGGAGAAATAAGGAAAGCGGCAGCTGCATTGGAACAGCCAGCCGCTTTTCTTATTTCCGATGAAGTGGTAAATGATATTCTCCGCACGGGAAGCGGACAGAAAAATACACTGTTTCATATTACAGCAAGACTGATTGAAGGTCTGGATAATGAAGAAATGCGGAGTTTTCTGAAAGATGAATATGGAACTGGTGGCAAAGGATTTACCATAGATGGTCAGAAAATCAGTATCTGGTATGACAATGATGGTATCCGTATCCGGCGAGGGGACTCTGCCAGAAGAAACTTTGACCGCATGGTTACGTGGGAAGAAGCAGCGAACAGAATTCGGGATATGTATGAGGATGGAAATTACGTGGATAATTTGATTTCCAATAATGCCATTGAACAGGAGCAGGAAGAAATGACCAATCTTCTTGCACTTCATTTTCGGGATACTTGCAGAAACTGGGAAAAGAAACAATCATATTCAGACTGGCAGGATGTAGTGAGTGGAGCATGGACAGATCAAGAGGAAGCAGATGCGATTGTCTATCGTTTTGAATGGCTGCAGAAATATATGGATGAGAATCCGGGAGATTATCACCGCTGGGAGATTCAGCATAATCCGGAATATTTCCAACGCTTTCAGGATCTTCAGAGGGAGCGTTCCTGGGTAGACCAGAAATTTACGGTCGAACGTCCGGCACTATCCTTTATCACACAGGATGAAATTGACGCAGTGTTAAGAAGAGGCGGCATTACTGCAGGAGGACGTAACCGAATCTATGAGTATTTCATGGAACATCATGATATGAAAGATGCAGCTGAGTTCCTGAAAAATGAGTATGGAACAGGTGGTTCCTCACCCGGAATACCAGGAGTAGATGCTTCCGACGCATCCCATGATGCAAAAGGATTAAAACTTGCAAAAGGGAAAATTGGCAGTCCAGAGGTAGAAGTTTTATTAAAGTGGAACAAGGTTGCAGAACGTGTTCGCCAGTTAATCCGCACAGATGATTATTTGTCACCGGAAGAAATGGAAAAGTACGAAGAACGACAGGAAGCACAAAGACTGGCAGACCTGGAAGAAGCACAGCAGATGTTAGGAGAACAGCTGGAACAGGATACTTTTACAGCGGAAGATATAACGGATCTGCGACTAGTTGATTCAGAATATATGTCCGGTACCAGAACAAAAATCTATGATTTTGCTTGCAAAGTTAAGGGAGAAGAGAATCGACTTCAATACACATTAGAATATCATGAT
>ERZ773104.3572-NODE-3572-length-14624-cov-2.746173_pt1 | contig 14624 bp, 10 predicted proteins | sample MGYA00511920_ERZ773104 | MGnify/ENA primary metagenome ERZ773104 (study PRJEB29015, sample SAMEA2737857) | human gut metagenome | biome: human gut; feature: human-associated habitat; material: faeces | place: China | collected 2012 ...
TAAGGTAAATCCCGGCTGACAATGTATCCGACTTTTCCGGTGAATAATCCATACTTGAACTGTACGATACAGAACAGTCCCAGCGAGAACAGGAATGCCCCTAAGAATCGGTTTTCACTGGAGAGGCTCACCATGCCGCCAATTCCCAGCATCAGACCGGACAGAATCCCGTCCGCCAGAAAGGAAATCCACTTGTTTTTATTCGGTTTTGTTTGTTCCAAAATATCCACATCCTCATCTTGTTATTTTTTCTGTTTTGTAGTGTAACACAGCAAGCTCTTTTTGTCAAGTCATTTTGTTGGCTTTTTTCTGGAATAAATGAGAAATGAAAACTTTTTCAATGAATTTGTGTCATTTATAATAAAAATTATTGAAAGTTGGTCAGAGATGGAAATTTATTCTCTGAATACCAACTCAATCAACCATGTGGAAAATATGAATATTGCTTGACAGTCCACAGAAATTATGCTATAATGAAAGTATCTTCAGAACGGGAATGGGTTCTCTTTCTGAACGTAAAATTTTATATCATTTCATACATCTTTCTAATCATTTTTGAAAATATTTTACCGCCTGTCCTTAGAAAAAAATCGGGCAGGAATTTACAGCAATCAGCAACAGAACACATCGAACAAAACGCTTTGCAGAAAGGAAGAGGAATTATGAAAAACCAGAATCAAATAAAAGTATTTGTCAGCGTCTTTTTAGCATTGCTTTCCATTCAGGGAACTGCAATGACAGGGGCAGCGGCGATGGTATCAACACCAGATCCTACAGAACAGACAAAAGAAGCCGTTACGGAGGTTTTACCGGAGGAATATGCACCAGCCGATTTTTTAAGTATTTCCGGAAATGATGCCATTCCAAATATCATACAGGGAACGCCGCTTGCCATCAACGGAACTGTAAAATCTGATTTTTCCAAAATTACAGTTTTAACAGCAGGGGTGTATGATGCGACTGGGAAACAGGTGCTTGGAAAAACACTTTCTCCCAATCAGGTGGAGTTTAATTTGCAGAGCTTAAACGATGACCTGTCATTTGAAACATTGCAGGCAGGTACTTATCACTATCGTGTCACTGCCAGCAATGCGACCCATCAGGATTTCACTGTGATCAATCAAAGTTTTGTCGTATCCAGTGACCCGACTGTACAAGTTGAGGCGACAGAAGATGCAATTACGATTGAAAATGGCAGCAAGATTCCCAATATTACCGTGGGCACATCTGTTTCCATCAGCGGGATCGTTCGTTCTGCTTCATCCAATATCACAACCATTACCGTTGGCGTTTATGACAGCAATCATAAGATGGTAACCGGAAAAAATGCTTACCCAACTGCATCCGTGTTCAATGTCAAGAAATTGGATGACTTTGTGGATTTCAGCGAATTGCCGGTAGGTACTTATACCTATGAGATTACCGTTACCAATGGTACGCATACGAATTATACGGTTGTCAATCAAAAGTTTACCGTATCTTCCAGCAGCACAGCAACCGACGACAGCATTAAAATCACCAACAATGCGACGATTCCAAATATTATGGTTGGAAAAGCTGTATCCATTCGTGGGACTGTCACTTCTGCAAAATCGAATATTACCAAGATTACCGTTGGGGTGTTTGATGCAAACAATACGTTGGTAACCGGAAATTCTGCATCTCCGAATGCAAAAACATACAATGTTGCAAATATGGATGCAGCGGTAAAGTTCGGAAACTTGAAAGCGGGTACTTATTATTATAAGGTGTTGGTAACCAATGCTGCCCACAAGGATTATGAAGCCGTGAATCAGAAGTTCATAGTTTCGGAATCCGGCAGCAGTACCACGACAGATCAAATCAAAATGACCAATGGTGTGACAATCCCGAATATTACAGCAGGAAAGTCGGTTTCGATTCGAGGAACGGTGACTTCTGCAACCTCTAACATTACAAAATTGATTGTTGGAATTTATCGGGAAGATGGCACAAGCGTTACGGGAAGAACGGTTGTGCCAAATGCAAAATCCTATGATGTTTCAAAAATAGACCCTTATGTAAAGTTTGGCGGATTGTCTGCTGGTACATATTATTATAAGGTATTAGTAACGAATGCAACCCATACGAATTATGCCGTGGTCAACCAGAAATTCACGGTTTCCGATGGCAGTACTACCACAACCGACAAGCTGAGCATAACCGGCGGTATAACCATTCCGAATATCAAGGTCGGCAACGTGGTTTCGATTCGAGGAACAGTCACTTCCGCATCTTCCAACTTGAAGAGCGTGACGGTTGGCGTTTATGACAGTAACAACAAGTTGGTAACCGGAAAGACAGCAACACCGAATGCAAAAACCTACAATGTCCGCAATCTGGATGCATATGTCAGCTTCGGTGACTTGAAGGCAGGTACTTATTATTATAGAGTCTTTGCAACCAACGCTACTACAACGAATTTCCCAGTTGTAGAGCAGAAATTCACGGTTTCTGCGAACGGAAGTACAACAGCATCCGACACCTTGAGCATTTCGGGCGGTACAAGTGTTCCGAATATCACAGAGGGAACGTCCGTTGTAGTAAAAGGAACGGTGTCCTCTGCCTCTTCCAATATCACCAGTGTAACAGTTGGTGTTTATTCTGCATCTGGAAACTTGATTACCGGAAAAACAGCAAAGCCAAATGCAAAATCATATGATTTGCGAAAGTTGGATGCTTATGTCAACTTTAACCTGTTGACACCGGGCAGCTACCTGTATCGTGTAACGGTATCCAACGGCACAAAGACACAACAGTTGGTCAATCAGGCGTTTCAGGTTAAGGCAAAGAGTGGCAGTGCACAAAGCAAAGATAAATTGACGCTTTCCGGCGGAACAACTATTCCCAATATCAAAGTGGGAAAAGCGGTCAGCATTCGTGGAACAGTAAAATCTGCAACTTCCAATATCACCAGCTTAACAGTTGGCGTTTTCACCTCCTCCGGAAATTTGGTGACAGGGAAAACCGTTCGACCAAATGCAAAATCCTATGACATCCATCAGGTGGATGCATACGTCAATTTCAATCTGCTGTCCCCAGACACCTATTATTATGGTGTGGTTGCAACGAATAGCAGCTATCAAAATCAGATTGTTTCATATCAGAAATTCACTGTTACCAAGTAACAAGAAAGAATATCTGCTGATAAAAAATCCGGTATCCCGTTTGGAATACCGGATTTTTACTTTTATCGGATTGTATTTTTATATGTTATAGCATCGGGTCAGATTCAAGTTCAGCAGGTTCTTCAATTGGAATAACTTCCAGAACGATGCAAGTAACATTGTCAATGCCGCCATAATTGACAGCAGTTTGCACCAGAACCGCTGCTTCATTGAAGTAATCCTGAGAGAGAATGTCTTGAATTTCCTGTTCCGAACACATGTCAACCAGTCCATCTGTACAGAGCAGGAACTTTCTTCCGGGCTGTAATGCAACCGGCGGACGGCTGTCCGCATTCAAGCCCAACCCATTCTTATCAACGCCAACATAGAGCGTTAAACGGTGCTGGTCTGCACTTTTTTTGGCTTGAGCCTCGGTATAAATGCCAGCATCCAATTTCTGATTAGCAAGCGTGTGATCCCGTGTTAGACAAATTAAATCTTCTTCATCCTGCATATAAATTCGGCTATCACCCAGATAATAAAGTTTTGCAAGCCCGTCAATAAAATACAGCATTGCAAAAGTGGTACCGCCGCTTAGGCAATTTTTTTCTCGCAGCATATCACAGATAGAATTGTTGGCTTCTGTGACAAATTCTGTGACAATTTGATCCACAGCCCGCATTCCCTCTGCATTTTTCAGGCGGCGTTCATATTTTTTCATGGTCTGTACTGCAATTTCGGAGGCAATTTCTCCGTAAGCAGCCCCGCCCATGCCATCAAAAACGGCAAAGCTCATGCCGTCAGCATCGCTGATGGTATAGGTTGCAGAAAAATCATTTCGGAAGATTTCATTCAACCGCAAACCTTCCAAATAAAAATTATCCTCATGATTTCCACGCACTTTCCCAATATGCGTGGAAACAGAAACTCTCAGGTTATAAGCAGTAATGCCAGGTTTAATAAAAAGTGTATCGTCCTGTGTTTGGAAAATCTCATTCTTATTGCTGGAATAATAATATAGTGCTTCTTCTTCCTGTTCCATATCTGAATTTGTATCAAATTTCATGGTTATGCTCTCCTTCTTCTCAATTCTTTGCCGCTGCAATCACAATGAAAATTCTGCTGTCCGCAGAGCCGATTTCATGGAATGCAGCATGGTTGGTTATCCAACATGAAATTGTGCTTTCGTGAAGACGAATAAACCATATACTATCATACCACACTTTTTCCAAAAAGTAAATAACAAAATGAAAAATCCTGTTTGCCATTTCGATGATTTTTTTGGTTTTGCGATTTTCTATCTGGAAACAGAAAAAAGAACACTCCCGAAAACCACGTTTCGGAAATGTTCTCTTTGAATTCAGGAAGTTATATTGCATAAAAAGTATGCGGAATCGTCTTGCACTGTGCCACAAACGGAACAACCTTCCGCAGAGCCGAACAGCATTTGCGAGCAGGTTCTTGCGAGGGGAACAGCCCGAAAACCACTGAGCCGCTGCCCGTCATCAGGCTGGCAAATGCTCCCCGTGCGAGCATTTCCTGTTGCAACTTCTGGACAATCGGCAGTTCGGTGACTTCTGCGAATAGATTTCCGCAGAGCGGTGCAAGGTCTTTTGGTTCTGCATATGCCTGTAGCCGCTGTTTCATCTCCGGAACATTTGGATGTGGCGGATTTTGCAGGGCATCCATTGCCGCATATGCAGCTGCTGTGGAGATACCGCCTTTTCCCTTTGCAAGGACAACTGATACATCGCCCAAATAGGGAAGCGGTTGGATTTCTTCGCCAACGCCAGCAGCATATGCCGTACCGCCGTAGAAGAAAAATGGAACATCTGCCCCCAGCTGCAATCCCATTTCACAGAGTTCTGCATGAGAAAGCCCTGCTCCGGTCAGCTGATTGCAGGCATATAAAACCGCTGCTGCGTCGGAACTTCCGCCGCCCAAGCCAGCTTGAGAGGGGATGTATTTTTGCAGGTAGATGTCGAAGCCGACAGGACATCCAGTCTTCTTTAAGAATAAATCCACCGCTTTCCATGCAATGTTCCGTTCATCTTTTGGAATCCACGGAATATTGCAGAGAATCCGAATGGCTTGTTCTCCGGTTCGGTGGGGGAACAGGGTCACTGTAATCGTATCATAGAGAGAAACCGTCTGAAAAACTGTTTCCAAGGTGTGATACCCGTCTGCCCGTTTTCCGACAACATCCAACGCAAGGTTGATTTTTGCCGGCGTTTTTAGAACCATCCGTTTCACGGTGTATCCTCCTGCTTGTGCCGCTGTACAAAGGCTGCAATGTGTTCCAGTGCCTCCATGAGGTGTTTCAGGGAGTATGCATAGGAAACCCGTACAAAGCCTTCGCCGCTTTCGCCGAACGCACTGCCCGGAACAACCGCAACCTTTTCTTCCTGCAAGAGCTTTTCACAGAATGTTTCGCTGTCCATGCCCGTGCTGCGAATGCATGGGAACACATAGAATGCCCCTTCCGGATTGAAGCAGTGCAGCCCCATCTTATTGAAGCCGTCTACAACAATTCTCCGGCGAGCATCGTATTCATCGACCATTTTCCGGACTTCATCATCACATTCCTGCAAAGCGACAATGGCAGCGTACTGGCTGACAGTCGGTGCACACATAATGGCATACTGGTGAATTTTCAGCATTTGTTTTGCGAGCGGCTTCGGGGCACAAAGATAGCCCAGCCGCCAGCCAGTCATAGCGAATGCTTTGGAAAAGCCGCTGACATAAATCGTCCGTTCCCACATGTCCGGAATTGAGGCGATGGAACAGTGCTTTGTGCCATAGGTCAGTTCGGAATAGATTTCATCGCTCAGAACTAAGATGTTTGTTCCACGGAGCACTGCTGCAATCTTTTCCAAATCTTCCCGTGTCATGATACCGCCTGTCGGGTTGTTCGGATACGGGAGAATCAGCATCTTTGTCTTTTCCGTGATGTGTGCCTGTAATTCTTCCGGTGTCAGCTTGAACTTGTTCTCTTCCTTGGTTGGAATCGGAACAGCTACGCCGTGCATCAGTTCCACAATTGGTTTGTAACAGACAAAGCTTGGTTCTACGACCAGAACCTCATCTCTCGGATTGACAATCGCACGGATAGCAAGGTCAATGGCTTCCGAACCGCCGACTGTTGCAATGACTTCAGAATCTGGGTCATAGGTCAGGTCATATTTGCGGTTCAGGTAGTTGGCAATTTCTTTCCGCAGGTTCATCATGCCGGAGTTTGCACTATAAATAATCCGTTTCCGTTCGAGAATATCGACAGCTTCCTTTCGTACGACCCACGGTGTCTGAAAGTCCGGTTCGCCAACGCCCAGACTGATGACGCCTTCCATCATTGCAGCAACGTCAAAAAATTTTCGGATGCCGGATGGCTGCATGCGTTTTACTTGGTCGGACAAAAGAGAATCATAATTGATCACAAATGATCGCCCCTTTCCAATGGACAAAAAGATAAAACAGTCAGCAGCTGTGTGGATTTTTGAAAAGTCTGCACAGCTGCTGTCAAAATCCGATTCTTTTTATTTTTCGGCTTTTTTGCCTTACGGGAAATAGAAGCCCCGTTCGTCCTTTTCTTCGTCCACAACGATTTTTCCCATTTCCTTGTACTTTTTCAGGACAAAGTAGGTTGCTGTAGAGAGGACATTTCCGAGCGGAGCAAGCCGCTGGGAAACAAACAGGGAAACATCCTTGACGTTTGCACCCTTTACGGTTACGGCAAAGTCATATGCACCTGCCATCAGGGAGATGCTTTCCACTTCATCATATTGCATGATGGTACGGGCGATGGATTCAAATCCGCAGTCCCGCTGCGGGGTTACCCGCAATTCTACAATGGCAGTGACCATATCTTTGTTAATGGCTTCTTCGTTCAGAATGACACTGTATCCTTTGATAATGCCATCTTCTTCCAGTTTCCGAATATCCGCCGCCACTTCTTCTTCCGTTTTTCCCAGCATAACCGCAAGCTGTGCGTTGGACAGACGGGCGTTTTGTTGCAGCAAAGAGATTAACTTTTGCATAACCATCAACCTTTCGTATTTTTTTGATATTTCCTTTCTGCAATGATGCAGAAAATGGACTTTATGGAATGGGAATATAAACGGGTTCTCGCTCTAAGTAATAGCAGAGATAGGAGAATCCGGCTTCCTTTGCAATGGCAATGGCTTCTTTGATGCCAGAGCCGACATCTTCCGCACAGTGTGCGTCAGAACCGATGGACAGGCTTTCTCCGCCCATTTCCCGATATAATTTGATGTATTCGAGTGTTGGGAATGGCTTCCCGTATTTCTGCCGCAGTCCGGAGGTGTTCAGCTCTAAGCCACAGCCATTGTTGACCAGTGCTTTCAGGCATTCGTGAATTTGTTCTTCATAGGCAGATAAGTCTACCGGAATGCCAGCTTCGCCTTCGATGTAACGCAGCGGATAAGTCATATGTCCCAGCACATCGAATTTCCCCCACTGACAGAGCGTCAGCAGCTCCGAAAAATATTGTTCCAGCAGTTTTGGAACATCTTCTGTGCGATAATCCAGGAAATAAAAATCCGGTTTATTTTTCAGTTCGTGCAGGGAGGCAATGACAAAATCCAGCCGATTATCCTGCATCACAGAGTCCGCCAGACCAAAATCACAGGGAATTTGTCCCAGTTCAATGCCGCTGATGATATGCAGGCGGTTGCCATAGGCTTCCTTTGCGGCGTGGTTGTCTTTCATCGCTTTTTCCATGCGTTTGTAATAGCTGTATTCTTCTTCATCATTGCGTGGGGTTGTGCCATAATACCCCTGCGAATGCCAGCGGTTCAGTTCTACATGTTCTGTAATTGCCAGTGCTTCCAAGCCAAGGGAAATGGCACGGCGGCACAGTCCGCCAACCGTTCCGGTTCCATCCGGGGAATTTCCGGAATGGGTGTGACAATCAATTCCAAACATCCGTGTTCCTCCTGTCTGATTGGTTCATAAAATGGTTTGATTTTGATTTCAACATACGCTGCATCGATTTTTCGTCAGATACAATATCTATATTATAACACAGGCTGGGAAATCTGTCAACGAAATTTGAAAAGTGCAATCTGGCGAAATCCTGCACGGAATTTTTGAAAAATGACTTGACACCGCATTCTGTGTCATGCTACAATAAAAGGGAAAAGAATGGATGAACGAAAGAAACCGATTGCAGCAGCAAAATAGAAATGGTTCTTTTTTTGTGCAAAAAAAGAAATTTCAGAATTTCTGTGTGAATGCTCTTGTAAGTTGATAAAAAAAGTGCTATAATAAAAAAGAACGGGTTTCCTGCTGCAAAAAGATAATTAAAACAAGCGATACACGGTCAGCAACGCAGCTGCCTGTCAAAATAATCGCAGGAATGTGAGGGATTTTTGTGAAATTAGTTTCCATTGTTGTACCGTGTTACAACGAGGAAAAAGTATTGCCGCTGTTTTATGCGGAGATTACCAAGGTCATGAGCCAGATGCAGGAAAAATATCCGGAACTGGATTTTGAACTGCTGTTCATCAATGACGGCTCAAAAGATGGGACATTGCAGGAATTTCGGAAGATGGCAACGATGGATCACCGGGTACGGTATGTTTCTTTCTCCAGAAACTTCGGGAAAGAAGCCGGTATGTATGCAGGGTTGCAGCATGCAAAGGGGGATTATGTTGTCATTATGGATGCCGATTTGCAGCATCCGCCGGCATTCTTACCGCAAATGTATGAATATGTCAAAGATGGAGAGTATGACTGTGCGACCACACGGCGTGTCAGCCGAAAGGGTGAATCGAAAATTCGTTCCTGGTTCTCCAGAAAATTCTATAAGATTATGAACCACATTTCCCAAACCGAAATTGTTGACGGTGCACAGGATTTCCGGTTTATGACCCGTCAGATGGTCAATGCGATTTTGGAAATGAGAGAATATAACCGCTTTTCCAAGGGTATTTTCAGCTGGGTTGGTTTCCGGACACGCTATATTCCGTATGAAAATGTAGAGCGTGCAGCCGGTACAACTTCCTGGTCGTTTAAATCCCTGTTCAAATACTCGCTGGAAGGAATTTTTGCATTTTCTACCGCTCCGCTGGCACTGGCTTCTCTGTTGGGAATTGTCAGCTGCCTGCTGGCGTTCATCATGATTTTAGTCGTCGTGATTAAATATCTGGCGTTTGGCGACCCGGTACAGGGTTATGCAACGACCATTTGTGTGATTCTGCTGATGGGCGGCTTACAGCTGTTCTGTACGGGAATTGTAGGGCAGTATTTGTCGAAAACCTATCTGGAAACAAAGAACCGCCCGATTTATCTGGTACAGGAAACAGAAGAAGCCGTACAGCAGCCGGATTCAAAAGCGAATCCAAATCAGCAGAATTGAAGTCGCATACACAGACCGCCCGTAAAGATACCGATTCCGCACCGAAAAAGGGAATGTGGCTGTTTGTCTTTTTTCTGCTGCTGATTGCAGGGCTTGGCATTGCAGTCAGTCGGTTTTATGCCGCCAAAACAGAAGACCCATCCGCTTCTCACCATGTTTCTTCTGTTCCGGAGCAGGACAGCTGTTACATCTTTCAGGAGGAAAGCACCGGATTGTATGGACTTTCCGATGCAGACGGCAGAATCATTGCGGCGGCAGAGTGGAAAAACTTGTCTTTTATCGGCGATCATGGCATTGCAGCGGTCAAGCAGATCGGGGCAGAATCGGTGATGGGCGTATTAGACCGGGAGGGAAACGTCATCGTTCCGTTTGTCTATCAGGATTTGTCCTATGTGAACAATCAGATTTTGGTTGGAAAACTGCTGCACGAAGATTTGTATTTCCTGTATGACCGTTCTTTTCAGGATCTGACCAACTGCACCTGGAATGCCTATCTGCTGAAAGATGACGGGCTGACGCTGCAGCGTGGCACGGACAGTTTTTTCTATCAGCAAACAAAAGACGGAATTGCACTGCGGTCATTCGACTTGCAGCGAACCATACAGCGAAAGGCTGTCACGATGCACTGTGAACATCGGGTGACTGCACAGCGGTATCCCGTGGAAGTCTGGCAGATGCTGGGCGATGACTTGAGCGAATTTTTGAAAGCCTATCAGCGAAATGATGAAACGGCAGCCGCTGCCTTTTTGTCATCCGATGCCGTCACGCAGCTGCATCCGCTGATTCCCAAAAATAAAGCGGAAAAGTGGCTGGTGGATTGGAACAGTTCCATTGGCATTTCCAGTCAGATGATACAGGACAACACTGTTTTTTGCACCATCACTGTGAAGCGGGATACAGAATCCGCTGTTTTACGGGTTGCCTTTTCTACGGAATCGACAGCCGGAACATTACAGATTACAGGTCTGGAGATTTTACAGAAAAAAGCAGAAAAAACAGAGGAATCTTCTGCACTGGAAACAACTGCGGACTTTGTAATAAATGATGGAGGGCGGGACATTTCCGCCAATCCATTTGGAAGCGTTCAGGAAGAATGAGAAAAGAGGTTTCAAACATGAGTAAAAAAGTTGCAATCATTATGGGAAGCGACAGCGATTTGCCAGTTGTAAAGGCTGCCATTTCCGAATTAAAGGCATTCGGCGTGCCGAGTGAAGTGCATGTAATGTCCGCACACCGGACACCGGAACTGGTCGCAGAATTTGCAACCAATGCAAAGGAAAACGGCTTTGGTGTCATCATCGCTGCTGCCGGAAAGGCTGCTCACTTGGCTGGTGTCATTGCTGGTCATACCACCCTGCCGGTTATCGGGATTCCGATCAAGTCCTCCACACTGGACGGACTGGATGCCCTGCTGGCAACCGTACAGATGCCGACTGGTATTCCGGTTGCAACCGTTGCGATTGACGGGGCTGCAAATGCAGCAATTCTTGCCGTTCAGATGCTGGCACTTTCCGATGATGCACTGGCAGAACAGCTGGTACAGCGGAAGAAGACCATGGCAGAAGGCGTTGTAGAAAAGGAAAAGAAGCTGCTGGCTCAGCTGGAAGCGTAATCAACCGCAAAACGGCTATAGATTATTTTTTATTTTTGTACGATTGAGGGAGCTTTTCCCTCTGTCATAAAACTGTGACCCTGTAAAAAATAAGCAGAGTCAAAAAATGGAGGAAAACAGTTATGGAAAACCTGCAGAAAAAAGAACAGATGTATGAAGGAAAAGCAAAGAAGGTTTATGCAACCAATCAGGAAGGCATTGTAATCGTAGATTATAAGGATGATGCAACTGCATTCAACGGCGAAAAGAAGGGTACAATCGTTGGAAAGGGCGTTATCAACAATAAGATGTCCAACTACATCATGAAGCAGCTCGAAGCCGCTGGCGTACCGACACATCTGGTAGAAGAACTGAGCGATCGGGAAACCGCAGTCAAGAAGGTTTCTATCGTACCGCTGGAAGTCATTGTAAGAAACGTAGCAGCCGGCAGTTTTTCCAAGAGAATGGGCGTTGAAGAAGGCAAGGCTCTGCTCCGTCCGATTATTGAATTTAGCTATAAGTGCGATGAACTGAACGATCCGTTCATCAACGATGATTATGCACTGGCTCTGGGTCTGGCAACCGAAGAAGAAATCAAGACCATCAAGACCTATACCGCAAAGGTAAACGAAGTACTGAAGGAATTCTTCCTGAAGATTGGTATCCGTCTGATTGACTTCAAGATTGAATTTGGTCGCCTGGCTGATGGCACGATCATTCTGGCAGATGAAATTTCTCCGGATACCTGCCGTCTGTGGGACGTTAAGACCAACGAAAAGCTGGATAAAGACCGGTTCAGAAGAGATATGGGCGGTACAGAAGAAGCATATCAGGAAGTTATGCACAGAATTTTTGGAGAATAAGATTATATGGGCGGATTTTTTGGTGCAGTTTCCGCAAACGACTGCATTTCAGACGTATTTTTTGGAACAGATTATCATTCGCACCTTGGTACAAGACGGGGCGGTATGACCGCATTTTCTCCGGCACTGGGATTTCAGAGAAATATCCACAGCATTGAAAATTCCCCGTTCCGGACGAAATTTGAAAAGGACGTAGAGAGAATGCGGGGCAATATCTGCATCGGCTGTATCAGCGATACAGACCCGCAGCCGATTATGGTTCGCTCTCAGCTGGGACTTTATGCAATCTGTTCGATTGGTGTCATCACCAATGCAGAAACCTTGTCTGAAGAATTGCTGGACAAGGGCTGTGCAAACTTTGAAACCATGAGCAGCGGCAGCATCAATTCTGGTGCATTGATTGCAGCTCTGATTGCACAGCGGTCTTCTTTCGTGGAAGGCATTCGCTATGCACAGGAAAAAATTCAAGGCACAATGTCCTTGGTCATCATGACAGAGGACAGCATTATCTGTGCAAGGGACAAGATGGGACGATTACCGATTCTCATCGGGAAGCGGTCAGACGGATTCTGCTTCTCGTTTGAATCGTTCGCCTATCAGAAATTAGGCTATCAGACCTGCCACGAATTAAAGGCAGGCGAAATCCTCAAGCTTACAAAGGATGGCTATGAGATTTTGCAGGAAGGAACAGACGAAATGAAAATCTGTACATTCCTGTGGACATATTACGGCTATCCGAATGCGTGCTATGAAGGGGTCAACGTGGAAATGATGCGTACCCGAAACGGGGAAATCATGGCGGAAACGGATATCAAAAACGGAAAATTGCCCGATGTCGATTATGTGTGCGGTGTGCCGGATTCCGGCGTTCCGCACGCCATCGGCTATGCAAACCGCAGCGGCATTCCGTTTGCAAGACCGTTTATTAAGTATACGCCAACTTGGCCGAGAAGCTTTATGCCAACCAGCCAGACCATGCGGAATAAAGTTGCAAAAATGAAGCTGATTCCGGTGCATGATTTGATTGAAGGCAAAAAACTGCTGTTTGTAGATGACAGCATTGTAAGAGGCACACAGATGCGGGAAACGGTGGAATTTCTCTATGAGAACGGGGCAAAAGAAGTGCATATGCGTTCAGCCTGTCCGCCGATTATGTATGGCTGCAAGTACCTCAATTTTTCAAGAAGCACATCAGAATTAGAACTGATTGCACGACAGATTATTGACGAACACGAAGGCATTGACGGAATAAAATACATTCATGAATACAGCAATTCCAATACGGAACGGGGCAAACTGCTCAGAGATGAGATTTGCCGGCGATTGAAGCTGACTTCCTTAGAGTTCCAGTCCTTAGAGGGAACCGTTCAGGCGGTCGGAAAGCCAGAATGTCAGCTTTGCTCCTATTGTTGGAGTGGAAGGGAATGATTGAAGTTGATGACAGGACTGCATGAGGAATGCGGCGTATTTGGTGTTTATGCACCACACACAACCGATGTAGCAGCAATGACCTATGCAGCTTTGTATGCACTCCAGCATCGGGGGCAGGAAAGCTGCGGGATCGTCGTAAATGACAGAGGCGTTTTCGCCCATCACAAAGATCTGGGCTTAGTACCGGAAGTGTTTCAGGCAGCGGACATGGAAAAACTCGGACACGGCAATATCTCCATCGGCCATGTTCGGTATTCCACAACCGGAAAACCGAACCGTGCAAATGCACAGCCGATTGTCGTACGGCACGTGAAGGGTTCGATGTCCATTGCCCACAACGGGAATCTCACCAATTCCAGAGAACTGCGGGAACGATATGAGTTAAAAGGTGCGATTTTTCACACCACCAATGATACAGAAGTCATCTCCTATGCGATTACAGAGCAGCGGTTACAGCGTTCTTCGATTGAAGAAGCTGTTGAGTATGCCATGTATGACCTGAAGGGTGCATATTCACTGGTCGTGATGTCGCCGAACAAGCTAATTGCAGCGAGAGATCCACACGGATTCCGTCCGCTTTGTATGGGTCGCTGTAAAGATGGCAGCATTGTATTCGCATCGGAATCCTGTGCACTGGATAGTGTCGATGCGGAATTTGAGCGAGATATTGAACCCGGAGAAATTGTCGTGGTCGAAGATTGCAACGTACATTCCATTCGGACGCACTGCGGACAGAAGCGGTCGATGTGTGTGTTTGAATATGTGTATTTTGCACGTCCGGACTCTGTGATTGAAGGCACTTGTGTGCACACCGCACGGCTGAACGCTGGTCGGATTCTTTGGCAGGAGCATCCGGTGGAAGCAGATGTTGTTGTGGGTGTACCTGAATCAGGAAATGCAGCAGCCATGGGTTATGCAATGGAATCAGGAATCCCTTACGGAACAGCATTTGTCAAAAACAGTTATGTTGGTCGTACATTTATTAAACCTCAGCAAAAGAGCAGGGAATCAAGTGTTAGAATTAAATTAAATGTTTTAAAAGAGGCAGTTTGTGGTAAACGGGTAATAATGATTGATGATTCAATTGTACGAGGAACAACTTCAAAAAGAATCGTAAGACATTTAAAAGATGCTGGTGCAACAGAAGTACATGTTAGAATTGCTTCTCCAGCTATTAAATTTCCATGTTTTTATGGTGTAGATACATCTACAATAGAAGAATTAATTTCTAATAAAAT
>ERZ773104.3577-NODE-3577-length-14605-cov-2.436495_pt1 | contig 14605 bp, 16 predicted proteins | sample MGYA00511920_ERZ773104 | MGnify/ENA primary metagenome ERZ773104 (study PRJEB29015, sample SAMEA2737857) | human gut metagenome | biome: human gut; feature: human-associated habitat; material: faeces | place: China | collected 2012 ...
GGATGCAGTAGATAGGATAAAAGGGGAAGGATACCCGGATAATGCTTAAACCTGCCTCAATGACTGCTGCTTCCTTATTGAAAATCCGAAACAGAACCGCTCCGCCCCGCAGGGCTGCCGCACTGGTAAGCCCAGCCACAAGCATACTGAGCGCCAGACAAATTCCGGTTCCCTTCCGAATCCGGCTGTAATCCTCCGCTCCCTTACATTGTCCGGAAAATGCCATAATCGACTGTCCAAAGGCTACGATTGGCAGATAGATAATCAATTCCACCTTAAAATACGCAGTAAATGCTGCAATGGAATCTTCTCCAAAAGAATTAATAAAATACTGGGCAATCACGTTGGACAGGGTAATCACCAGGGATTGGCATCCGGCCGGGACGCCGATCCGAATCACTTCTTTTAAAATAGACGCTTCAAATCGGATCTCCCTTCCATGCAGCCGATAAGGAGCTGGAAACCGGCTCAGATTATAAAGCGTAATCGCAGCCGCCACACTTTGTGAAAAAAGCGTAGCCCAGGCTACTCCGCAGACGCCATCATGAAATACACGGATAAACAGATAATCCATTCCCACATTTACAAGGCCGCCCGCAAATTGGGCCGCCAGCGGCGAACGGGAATCCCCCAAGGCGCGCAGTACTCCGGAGCCGATATTATATAGAAAAAGCACCGGAAACGACAGCATATAGATCTGAAGATAGCTGACTGCACCTGCCTGCAGCTCCCATGGCGTATTTATCAAGCGAAGATATAACGGAGCAAATACAACCCCCAACAGCATAAACAGCAAGCCTCCCGCCAGACAGAGAGCTACCGCATTGTGAACGGCTTTTTTCAGTTTTTCTTCATCTCCGGCACCATAAATCTGGGACACCACGACGCCGGATCCCACCGACATTCCTCCAAAGAAGCCCACCAGGCAGGTAATCAGAAGACTGCTGGCTCCAATGGATGCGGTTGCGGATTTTCCCAGAAAGTTACCGGCATAAATTAAATCCACGGTATTATAAAGCTGCTGTACCAGGCTGCTTAAAAGCATGGGAATTGCAAACAGAATCAATTCTTTCCCGATATTTCCTTTTGTCAAATCACGAACTTTTGCCATTTTTCACCTCATCCTGCGAAAAAAACAGTGGCTGCGAAACGGCCTACGCCATATCACAGCCACTGTTTATTATAATCATCCCTGCTCTTTTCCTACAAGCCCGGTAGGGGGTTCTGTGCAATGCTTCTTTTTCATGCTTACGGATTCCATTACAGAATATATTTTTGCCACAGTTTCTCCAGGCACCAGCCCAGGGTCACCGCCTCCACGTCTTCCGCAGCCTCCACCGTATAAACCTTCACCACCTGGCCGTCCAGCAGATAGCGGACACTGCCCAGAAGCGTCCCCGGCTCCACCGGAGCGGTTACCTCCTGGGGAATATGGGTTTCCACCTGCACCTGCTCACCTTCCGAGAGTAGAAGCTTCAGATCAGGTTCCTCCGACGAAAGACGAAGCCGGATCCGGGCCTCTTCCTCCAGATTTCCTCTGTCCGGAATCCCGTTCTTCACCGGAAGCTCCGGAAGCTTCGGCTCCTGCCACACATTCCGGTAGGTAAAGTGCTCCAGCCCGTAGTTCATGAGCTTCCGGGTGTCGCTCCATTTGTAGCTGCGGTTGTTGGGCCAGCCGCAGGCCAGAAGCGCCACGATAAAGGTCCGTTTCTCCTGCCGCAGAGCCCCCACATAGCAGTACCCCGCATTCCCCGTAAAGCCGGTCTTGCCGGTCAGAGCGCCTTCCATCATATGCAGAAACGCATTTTTATTGCCGACTGTGAAGGTTCTTACGCCCTCCACATCGCTGAAGCTATACGCCCCCGTCCGGGTAATCTTCAAAAACTCCTCCCGTTTCGGAGACTGCATAATACAGTACCGCAGAATCCTGGCCAAATCGAAAGCCGTCGTAGAATGCACGCCCCCGCTATCCTCCGCATCCAGCCCGTTCGGCGTAATAAAATACGTATCGTAACACCCAATATCCCGCGCCTTCGCATTCATCAGTACTGCAAAAGCCGGAACCGTACCCGCCACATGCTCCGCAATCGCCACCGCGCTGTCATTATGCGACTCCAGCATCATGGAATAGAGAAGATCTCCCAGACGATAATGCTCCCCCGCCCGCAGATGAAGCTGCACGTCCGGCATAGATGCGGCATAATCCGAGATCATAACAATATCGTCCGGATTCGCATTCTCCAACGCCAAAATCAGGGTCATGATTTTGGTGGTGCTGGCCATGGGACGCTGTTCCTCCGCGTTTTTTGCATACAAAATACGCCCGGTATCGGCATCCATCAGGACGGCCGACTGGGCGTATAGGGCAAGGGAGTCGTCGCCTGACGCGGCCCCGGCCTCTACAGGCAGCACAATGACAATGAGATGCAGGAACAGGAGTATAGAAAGCAAAGCGGCCAGAAATTTTTTCATAATCAGGGGACATCCCAGGGTATATTTTCATTTTATATTTATTCTCGGAGAGGGCGTTTTATTCGGGTGGATAAAAATACCCTCCTTACTGGTTGTCCAGTAAAGAGGGTACATATCACTTGCCGGAAGGGATTTTGTCAAGAACTTAATTCTCCAGAGCCTGATAGCTTTTTGACAGGAACATGATGTACATGATACCTGCCACCAGACTCAGGATCACGGTAACGACACTGCCTGCGACCGCCAGCACTGTTCCCAAAACAGGAATCACCGCCAGAATCGTCAGGATAATATCCGCCACATAGCATCCCAGGTTAATCTTCCATACAGACCGTCCCTTATCTGCCACAACCCGCTGGTTCAGCTGATCCATCACCTCTGCCACCGACAGGCAGACCGCCCGGACAACCAGAAGCGCCAGAATATCATTTACAACAGAAAAAACCGTAGCAAAAACTCCCGTGCCAGCCAGATTACCGATTACACTTACGACCATCTGTACAATGGTAAGTGTAAAGGCTGTTTTGCAGCCTTCAATGTCTTTTCCTGCGCTGTTCAATCCGATCAGGGACATAATTGTAAATACAAATACTCCGATCAGTCCGATTACTCCGATGAACGGAATCATCATAAGTACCACGCAGATAATAGAACCCACCTGAGCCGTGAACATTTTTTTGAGACCGGATGCTGCATTTTCGTAACCATACATGGATAACTCCCCCTTTTTGTCATTTGATTTGAGTATATCACTTTTTTCGATTCTTTTCTACAAGGTTTTGTTATAAGACAGACGAAAGCGCTGCGAAAAAATTTTTCACCGCGCTTTCTGACTTTGGTAATTGTGTTATTTCTTGCGCTTCGCCGGAGCGCCGCCTCCGCAGCTTCCGCTGCAGCTACAGCCTGCGCAGCCCATGCTGCAGGTAGTTCCGCAGGTCTTCTTGTTGTGGATCAGAGTTCTGATACAGAATACTGCGATGATGGTCACGATTGCTACTACGATGATGTCTGCTAACATCCTCATGCACCTTCTTTCAAGCTTCCGATACGATACATATTTCTCCGATCAATGACTCCGGCTTCTTCCAGGGTCTTGATCATACGATATACCGTGGCAATGCCGACGGTCTGATCTTTTTCTCTTACCTGATAATAGATTTCTTTGCAGCAGGAACAGTCATTCTCCAGGATGGTGCTGATAATCAGCTTCCTCTGTTTGGTGATACGAAATCCGCGCTCCCGCAGGCGTCCAAGAATCATCTCCTGACTCATATTCTTCCATTCCTCTCCTGACATTTTATCTCCTATCCTATGTGGTTTCAAGAAATTTTTGAATAAGGTTTATTGAGAATAACTCTCAATTTCTTTTTTCTAGTTCCTATTAAAGCACACTCAGAACAGTTTGTCAATACTAATTGTTTGTTTTGACTAACTCCTTAATATAGTAGAAGGGTCCTTTCGGACCCTCCGTTTTTAGGATTTTATACCAGCTTTTTCGCAAGCTCTGCAAGGTTCGCCTGGTCGTCGTCGCCCGGCTCGTTGTTGGCGATTACGGTACCGACTACTTCTGCTCCGGCTTCTTTCATGCGCTCTTCCCATTTGCGCATCCACTCGCCGTCTCCCCAGTCATAGGAACCGAACAGTGCTACCTTTTTACCGGATACGGATTTCTCCAGCTCTTCTACGAACGGCTCCATCTCGCCCTCGTCCAGCTCCTCATCGCCCATGGCAGACGCGCCCAGAGCAAAGACGGTTTCGCCTTCCAGGTCTGTCGGAGATACGGTGGATACTTCGCTTACTTCCGCGCTTCCCCCGGCGTTCTTGATTTCTTCAGCCAGCATTTCTGCCATTTTCTCTGTGTTTCCTGTGCTGCTCCAATATACTACTTTCATGATGCTCCTCCTGATTTTTTCCCATTTTCTTATTTATAAAAAGCTGTATATCAGCCTTCTATGCGTATTTATGCCGCCTGTGCCGCGCAGCATTCGCGAAAGCTAAAGCCTGCCGCCAGCATGGTGGTCAGCGCCATTTTCAGCTCGTCGTAGAGACGGAAGGCCGCCCGGGCCTGTTCCACGTCGCCGTAGACCTTCCAGTATCCGCTTTCCAGAGCGTCCTTGCCCTGATGCTCGATGAAGCCTTCGATATCGGCCAGCGGATATTCCAGGAACAGACCGATCTCATGGGGAAATGGATTTCCTTGCTTCTGATAGCTTTCGTAGCGTTCCGCCAGCAGACTCAGCTGCTCCTCCATTGTCCGGCCGGCATAGCCGTGTTCCTTCAGAAAGCTCTGATGCCCTTCTCTTTGCAGATACCGTTCCAGACGCTCTCTGTCGTAAAAGAGGATATGGCAGTATTTTCTGCAGCCGCAAAGCTGTACCCAGGAAATTTTGCTGTCCGCAAGCACCTCCGGCAGCGCATCCATCAGTTCCCGTCTCGCCGCTACCAGATTGGCCGTCTTACGATGACAGAACACCGGCGCGCAATGATTGGCCAGAAGCCTTTCCAGCTCACGTTCCGCCCCTGCCATTAGCAGTAGCTCCCGAGAATCTCTTCCAGCGCCGCCTGGCTGCTGGTATGGCAGCGAACGACTTCGATGTTGTTCTTCTTGGCTTCCTCCAGGGCACATTTGACCATCTTGTGGGATACGGTGTTCGTAAACAGTACGAACAGATCCGGTCTGCCCACCTGCTTTTTCAGGTCGCCTGTCATCTGGGTGAATACCTTTGCCTTACATTTATGCGCCTTGCAGATGTCATGGTACTGGCGCACCATCCGGTCGTGTCCCCCGATTATCACTATACTCATACGCATGCCCTCTCTTTCCTGCTGTAAAAATGTCCTGACGCACATTGGTTAGTTCTCGCTAACCGCTCGTCTTTTAAAAAGAATCCATTTTTCAGGATTCCCATATGTTGGTTTTGTTATGTACTCAAAATGGCTTCTGTCTATCCGTTTTAAATGGTTTTTTTGGTTAGTTCTTCCTAACTCATGTATTTATCCTATCATACTTATAGGGATAGCGCAAGAGGATTCGTTGATACTAATTCTCAATAAGGTATCATTTACATACTTTTATTGAAAAATCATACCAACAACGCCCGCTTTCAGCATAGGAAAGAATGTGCCACTGCGCCGAGTGCGATCCCCCGGAGGGGCTTTTTGCTCTATAGGAATCATAGCTTTCGTACTTCGACGTAACATAGTGTTTTCGATAGAGTAAAAAGAGCGCATCCCCGCAGGAAATGCGCTCTGTCTCTGTTCCTCTGTTTTTAGATGGCCGGTGCGTGCTCCAGCAGATATTTCTCTGCTTCCGCGTTCCACAGACCGTTGGTCTTCGCCACGATCTTCGCCAGCTCCGCGAACATCGGATCTTCCTTGCCCTTCTCTTCAAAGTCTGCGATAGCAGTCAGGGGCAGGGAAATATGGGTGTAAATCAGTTTCTTTCCGCCCGGTACCTTCGGCAGGTTCAGAGTGGTCTCTCTTGCCACGTTCAGGCCGCCAATGTGGGTTACCAGAATCGCCGGATCCAGCTTGCCCTGGCCAATCATAGACAGACACTCCTTCATATCGTCTGTATTGCCGCCGGAGGTTCCTACTACATGGGTTCCTGCGTAATGGACATTGTAGAAGTTGAACGGCGCGGAGAATGCCGGATTGGAGGGACCTGCGAAGAAGTTCAGGCAGCCGTCCTGTGCCAGAATGCTGTCAGCCAGCTCTACTACCGGAGCTACCGGAGCGAATACCAGCACATCGTTGAAGCCTTCGCCGTCTGTGAAGTCCATCATAAACTTATGGGCGTCCTCTACCTTACCTGTGTTGGCATATACCAGCTTGATACCCTTCTTGGCAGCCTCTTCCGGCGGAAGCACCTGAGCCGCACGGGTCAGTCTCGCGTCGTCGATGTCGGTAACTACTAAGAGAGACGGACATCTGTCACAATGTGTAATGTAGTCGATAGCAGCCAGTCCCATGGGACCTACACCTGCCAGAATTGCCATTTTGCCGCCCTCTACGATACCCATGTCATGCTCGTATTTTCCTCTGGTGGCATGGTACATGGCATGGAAGGTTCCTGCTACGCAGGACAGGGGCTCGGTCAGGGAGCCGCCGAAGAAATTGTCACTGTCAAAATGAAGCAGACAGCCCATTTCCATAACTTCATTCGGAATAATAATATAGGTAGCGTCGCCGCCGATGTACTCATAGGAGTATCCCGGAGCTGCCAGGCTGCCCTTGTAGTTCAGAGCCGGCTGGATGGAGAATTTCTCACCCTCCTTGAACTCATGTGCCCATTTTGCTCCTACCTTTACCAGGTCACCGCAGAACTCATGGCCGATGATAACCGGATGCTCTTTGATATTTTCCGGAACACGCTTATGATCCTCGCCCTGCATGGCTGCCTTGTAGGAGGACATGCAGATGCTGTCGGATACGACTCTTGCCAGGATCTCGTCGTCCTTGATCTCCGGAAGCTCATATTCGTCCAGACGTAAATCCTCTTTTCCGTAAAGTCTCAGTGCTTTTGCTTTCATAGTTCTTCTCCTTTTATGATATCTATAAGGTTAATCTACTTTCTCACGCTCGATTAACTTCCAGGTGGCGTCTACCAGGTGCTTGAACTGCGGATCCTCCAGCTGCTTGCAAATCATACTCTGGCGGGAGGAATTCACGTCCTCGCCGGAAATCTCCATCATGCCATAATTGCGGCAGAGCTTCTGCAGTCTGGTCATCTGCTCCTTCGTATTGCGGGCCGGCATGTAAGTGACGCCGTGTACGCCCTCTTCCTTCAGCATTTCAAACAACTCATCCAGGAAATCATCCTCGAATTTAGCCGCCTTCTTGTCGCCTGTCACAGAATTCGTCACATCGCCCAGGTAGGGATAGCAGAGAATCGCGCCCACCTCGTCGGCCAGCTTTACCAGATCTGCAAAAGGCATGCATTCATCGGTAGCCGGTACATAGATCTTGGACACCAGTTCTGCTTTCATCACGCCCAGCAGGTCGTAAATCAGATGCGGGTTCTCCGGATCCGACAGCCGTGCTTTTGCAGTGTCATTTAATGCGACGCCCAGCTCCTGCTCCACAAAGTCCGCACAGCCTCCCCGGGGTGCTTTGTCCAGAATCTTCTGACTTAAGGCGCAGAGCACATGGCGCTCGGTGATGGAACCGCCGTTCTGATACTGGGAAATGGGAACGACGTCCTGATCGAAATCCACTTCGATACCGTAGGGCTTCATCAGCTCATTGATATTCGCCACCATCTTGCGGTTCCGCACATTTCGCTTTTCCCGTAAGGGAGCGAAGACCTCGTCCAGACGCTTGAAGCCCGTCGCCGGGATACTGTGAATGGCCATGTAGCAGATGCCTGCCTGATCCGGGTTATTCAGCTTCCGGCCTGCCATCTTCGTGGCAGACAAGTCTACGCGGCACTCCATACCACAGGTAGTGCCAATCCCGGCGATCTTGCCCGCTTTCCGGAACTCCACGGCTCCGGCGATACTGTCATGGTCCATGATTCCGGCTGTCTGAAGGCCCTCGTCCCGGGCACAGTACACAGCCGCTGTCGGGGAGTACGGGGAAAATGAGTAAATAGTATGTATGTGATTGTTAGCGAACTGAGGCTTTACCTCCGGCTTTTCCTTCTCGCCTCCGATCAGAATGGCCAGATTCGCCAGCCGCTCTTCCGGTGTCGGCGCATTCAGAAGCTTCAAAACCTCCTGCCGCTCCACAAATTTATCCATAAAACCCTCCTGCCTGAAGCTAATTCAGCATAGTCTGACCACCGGTAACCGGGATCGCCTGGCCTGTCTCAAACTGCTGCTCCACTGCATAGAACAGAGCCTTCGCCACATCCTTCGGCGTGCAGCCTCTGTGAATCGGGGACTTGGAAAGATAGTAGTCCTTTACATCCTGTACGGTCTTCGCTCCCGGAACCTTGCCTGCGTTCAGGTACTGTACAAACAGTCCTCTCTCCGGATCGGACCACAGGGGGCCGTCGTAGAAGTTGCCCGGGCAGATGGAATTTACTTTAATATTTGCGGAAACCAGCTCCAGCGCAAAGCTCTGGGTCAGACCAATGCCGCCGAACTTACCGCCTGCGTAAGCGCTGTTGTTCTTGGAGCCTACCAGACCGGACTTAGAATTAATCTGGATAATATCGAACCACTGCTCCGGATCTGCCTCATGCTGCGCCTTCATGATGGCGGACGCGTACTTGGCAGCGTTGAAATATCCGATATAATTTACTTTGGTTACAAACGCGAATGCCGCCGGATCCATATCATCCAGGCTGCCTGCTTTCAGAACGCCTGCATTGGATACAAAAATGTCGATGCCGCCAAAATGCTCTACCGCATCGCAGACCATCTGCTCCATGGAAGCCGGGTCGGATACATCCACCTTCAGACCCACGGCGCGGTCTCCGAATGTCTTGGCCGCTTCCTTCGCCTGATCCACGTTCAGGTCTGCAAGTACGACACTTGCTCCCTCATTATACATCTCTGTGGCAATTCCAAGACCAAAGCCCTGGGCTCCTCCGGTTACCACTGCGATTTTACCAGCCAGACGGCCTGTGGTCGCCGGACGGTTGTGAATGTTTTTCTTGGCATATTCCTTTGCTTCTGCCAGATTCATGATAAATTCCTCCTTTGATGTGTGTGTTTCTTATATTCCTGATTGTTTATCCGCAATTTATGGTTTTATTATAGCATTATTTCAACATAAGTCAATATAAATATAAATAAATCCAACATAAAATCAACACATTTTATTTTTGCATCAAAGAAATTTCATACGAATTTTCCTGTTACCTAAAAACAGACGCTTCCACCACCTTTTATCCGGCTTCTGTGGAAACGTCTGTTTCTTCTTATTATAATAATATCGTAGCTTTTGTCTCTCAAGTGTGTGATTATCCCACGGTTACGTCTGTAATCGTATATCCCAACGGTTCAATTCCCGCATGAAGGGCTTCTGTAATGGCATCTGTAGGCATCTGTTCCGGCAGATAGAAAATAGCCTGGGCTTTCACATGGGAAGCCGACAGCCCTTTGGCCTGCGGAAATTTCTCGCGGATGGCGTCCTTAATGTGAGCCTCGCACATGCCGCACATCATGCCGTCGATACCGACGATGACCTCGGTGAGACCTGCTGTTTTGGCAGAGCGCCGGTGAGGCTTCACACCTGCCTTCGGCTTATCCGGCTTAAAGAAGCTGATGACGATGCGGACCGCTGCCACGGCCAGGACCGCCAGCAAAATCAATACGATTTTATCAGTGCTGTTTACAGGGACATTTGTATTCATAAAAACCACTCTTTCCTGTTTTTCCGAAATACCGTATGGGGGTATATTTTTTCGTAAAGGTTACGCCCGCTGTCTCAGACAACGAGCGCTCCCTTATGGCTTATGTTATACTTAGAAAATAAACTTTTTTATGCGCCTGCCTTAGCAGCTTTTCCCTCAGAAACCTTCTTCTTGTTGGGATCCGGACGGAACAGCAGGTACAGCAGAACTGCAAGTACTGCCAGTGCGACAACGGTAAATACGTTGAACGCCACCTCACCGATAGCCAGGCCGACCAGCTGATATACCACCAGTGCTACGCAGTAAGCCATCAGGTTCTGGAACAGGATAGCGAACCAGAAGAATTTCCGGTTGCCCATTTCCTTTGCCATGGAGGAGATAGCTGCCAGACAGGGTGAATCGAACATATTGAACAGCAGGAAGGATACCGCCGCGATTCCGCTGGGGAAGAATGCAGCGAACGCGTCGTGCATGGATACCTCGTACTCCTCCACCTCAACAGCCAGAGAGGACAGAAGACCCATGGTGGAAACGATACCCTCTTTTGCTACGAAACCGGACAGAGAGGAGGCAACTGCCTGCCAGGTACCGAAGCCCAGCGGAGCAAACAGCGGAGCAAGTACGCCGCCGATCACAGCCAGCAGAGAATCTGCGGAATCTACCAGTCCGAAGCTTCCGTCTACGAAGCCGAAGGAACCAAGGAACCACATCACTGCACAGCAGAGGAACAGGATAGTACCGGCCTTCTTAATGAATGCCCATACACGCTCCCATACGTGAAGCAGTACGCCCTTCAGAGAAGGTACATGGTATGCCGGAAGCTCCATAACGAAGGGAACCGGATCGCCGGCAAACATCTTTGTCTTCTTCAGAATGATACAGCAAACGATAACCATGATGATACCGGCAAAGTACATCACCGGAGCCATCCACCATGCGCCGCCCATCAGGAAGCCTGCAATCAGGGCGATAACCGGCAGCTTCGCGCCACAGGGAATCATGGTTGTGGTCATCATTGTCATACGACGGTCACTCTCGCTCTCGATGGTTCTGGTACCCATGATACCCGGAACACCGCAGCCGGAGGAAATCAGGAACGGAATGAAGCTCTTTCCTGACAGACCGAAGCGACGGAATACACGGTCCATGATGAACGCCACACGCGCCATGTAACCGCAGTCCTCAAGGATGGACAGGAACAGGAATACGATAGCCATCTGCGGAACGAATCCGATGGGAGCTCCCAGGCCGCCCAGGATACCGTCTACCACCAGGGAGATAATCCAGTCGGAAGCGCCTGCATTGGTCAACAGAGTCTCAGCGCCGCCCTGCAGCCACTCGCCGAACAACACGTCATTGGTCCAGTCTGTTACCACGGTACCGATGGTGGATACTGCGATATAGTAAACAAGGAACATAACAACTGCGAAAATCGGCAGAGCCAGAATACGGTTGGTTACGATCTTGTCAATCTTATCAGAAGTAGAAAGCTCACCGGCTTTACGCTTCTTGGAAACGCACTCCTTTACCAGGTCCTGAATGTACAGGTATCTCTGGTTTGTGATGATACTCTCAGCGTCGTCGTCCATCTCCTTCTCGCACTCTTTGATGTGCTCTTCCAGATGAGACTTCAGGTCAGCGGAAAGCTGAATGTGCTCCAGAGCCTTGGAATCGCGCTCGAACACCTTAATGGCGTACCAGCGAAGCTCTACTGCGTCTACCAGCCCCTGAATGGACTCCTCGATATGCGCGATAGCGTGCTCTACGCTGCCGGTAAAGACATGGGGAAGCTCCGTCTGCTTACCCTTCTTCGCTTCCTCGATACACAGCTCTGCCGCCTTCTTGGTAGCGTCGCCCTTCAGCGCGCTGATCTCGATGACCTTGCAGCCCAGCTTCTTCTCAAGCATAGCAATATCGATCTTGTCGCCGTTCTTTCTCACCAGGTCCATCATGTTGATGGCGATAACCATCGGCAGACCTACCTCAACCAGCTGTGTGGTCAGGTACAGGTTACGCTCGATGTTCGTGCCGTCGATGATGTTCAGGATGACGTCCGGTTTTTCCTGTACCAGATAGTTTCTGGTTACGACTTCCTCAAGTGTATACGGGCTCAAGGAATAGATACCCGGAAGGTCCTGGATGATGACGTCCTTATTTCCTACCAGACGTCCTTCCTTCTTCTCTACCGTTACGCCAGGCCAGTTACCAACGTACTGGTTGCTGCCTGTCAGATTGTTAAACAATGTTGTTTTGCCGCAGTTCGGATTTCCTGCAAGCGCAATTTTAATTGACATGTCTTCCCCTTTTCCTGACCCTTTCATCCTCTGGGCCATCATTTAATTTGAAAATAACACTTTGTCTTTAAAACTTACTCCATCTCCAGGATATCCGCATCTGCCTTACGCAGTGAAAGCTCGTAGCCACGGACAGTTACCTCGATGGGATCCCGAAGCGGCGCCACCTTGCGCACATAGAGCTCTGTACCCTTTGTGATTCCCATGTCCATGATACGTCTCTTCAGCGCACCCTCTCCATGGATCTTCACTACTTTGGACACCGCTCCTACCGGAACATCTCTTAAGGTTTTCATTTCTTCCACTCCTCCTTCACATTTGTTGGATTTCTTTACAAATGTCATACTATGTTTACACAGATTCTCAGGTCTGCGGTACAACCATCACTTTGGAAGCCATCTGGCTTGTAATAGCAAGCCGGGATTCCTTCACGTTCACGATGATATTGCCGTCTCCCAGCTGGGAAATGATGGTGATATGCGCGCCGGCTACAAAACCCAAATCCTCCAGATGTTTCTTGGCCTCTTCATTCCCGCCGACTCTGGCAACCATGAGTTCGTCGCCCGCCTTGGACATCGCTAATGGCATCATGATCGATCGCTCCTCTCTTCTTTCGTCCGCATGGAACAGACTGCTTCGTCGCATCCTTTGCAGTTTGTCTATGCTTACTTAAGTTAGTTAATATTTACTAACATCGAGTTTTATTCTAACTCAATCAATTTTGATTGTCAATATCAATAAGGAAATTTTATTAGCTTATGCTAACTCTTTTTAGAGTTTCCGTCTTACAATGTCTATTTTGGTCAATTTCTCCTGTTTTCAGGAAAAAAAATAGTGCATAAATTCCAATCCTTTCCATCTGATGAATGGAAATTTTGAAATCCATGCACTATTTTCCAGTTTCTTCCTGTTCTGTTTTGAAACTATTTTATACTGACTGTTCTGTCGGTTTCTCCGGTTCTATGCCTGCTTCCTCTTCCGCCGCTTCTTTGAAATCCTCCATCTGCTCCGGCGTCGCCCGGGGCAGATCTCCCACGGAATTGACCCCGAACCGGCGCAGAAATTCCTCCGTCGTGCCAAAGAGAATGGGACGTCCCGGCGCGTCCATACGGCCCACCTCCTCAATGAGGCCGTATTCCACCAGCTTGTTCACAGCGTGATCGCTCTTGACGCCGCGGATCTTCTCCACCTCCAGGCGGGTCACCGGCTGCTTGTAGGCCACGATAGACAGTGTCTCCAGAAGTACGTCCGTGAGAACTGTCTTTTTCGGCTGCTTCACCACCCGGATCAGCTCCTCATAATGTTCGGTTTTCGTGCAGAGCTGCCAGGATCCGTCAAGCTCCACCAGACGAATGCCCCGATCCGCCTCTTCGTAACGCAGGGCCATCCGCTTCAGAATATCGATCATCTCCTGCTTATCCAGATCCAGCGCCTCCGCCAGCCGTTCATTTTCCACTGAATCCCCTGCGGCAAACAGTATGGCCTCCACTGCCGCCCGGATTTCACTTTCCGTTCTCTTTTCTTCCACGTTTTACTCCTCTTGCTTCGCAGGCTCTGACGGCGCTCCAAGCGCGTCTCCCGCTTCGATATAGATTTCTCCGAAGGTGTCATCCTGCTTTACGTTCAATTTACCTACCTTCATCAGCTCCAGAATGGCCAGAAAGGTCACGATAACCTGCATTTTCCCATGCTTGCCGGAAGCCTTCAGAATACCCCGGAAGCTGGTGCGGGGGTGCCGAAGAAGCTCCTCCTCCACATAGACCATCTTGTCCTCCAGGCTGACCTCTTCCTTCTCGATCTCACCGAATTTGCTTCGAATGGGGTCGATCTTGTCCTCAGTGCGGCGCAAAATTGCCTGAAACACTTCATTTAACCGAACCAGTGTCAGATCGCCGAGGAGCTCGTTCAGTTCCACGGGAGCCGTGTAGGCAGACACTTCTTTGGGAATATCCGCCTCCCGGTAGAGACTCCTCTCTGCCTCTCCCTGACGTCCCTTCAACTGCTCGGCCATACATTTGTACAATTTGTACTCCAGCAGGCGCTCCACCAGGTCGGCTCTCGGGTCGATCTCCTCGCCCTCTTCGTCCACCTCGGCGGGCAGCAGCATCTTCGCCTTAATCTCCAGCAGGGTCGCCGCCATCACCAGGAATTCGCTCATGACGTTCAGATCTTTTTTCTCCATGGCGCGGATGTATTCCATATACTGATCCGTAATGGTCACAATGGGGATATCGTAAATATCAATTTTGTTGCTTTCTATCAGATGCAGAAGAAGGTCCAAGGGACCCTCAAATGCAGGCAGTTTCACGGGGATGCCCATGTTATTCTCCCTTCAGACGAATCACCGACAGCTCTGCCGGATTAAAGATCCGTATATTCACTGTATGCGTGCCCAGGCCCCGGCTTACCACCAGGTTCTTTCCATTCTTTTTAAACTTCCCCGCGTCATACCTGGGAAATAATTTCGCCTGGGGCGTGATGATTCCGCCGATGCCCGGAATCCTTATGATACCGCCGTGCAGATGACCGGATACGG
>ERZ773104.3578-NODE-3578-length-14602-cov-87.598268_pt1 | contig 14602 bp, 10 predicted proteins | sample MGYA00511920_ERZ773104 | MGnify/ENA primary metagenome ERZ773104 (study PRJEB29015, sample SAMEA2737857) | human gut metagenome | biome: human gut; feature: human-associated habitat; material: faeces | place: China | collected 2012 ...
GAAATATTTCGGGCAGCCGTACAGTTCTCTCCCCCACCGCCTGCGGGCGGAGCCCTTCGGGCCCAGGCCCCTCTGTCGCTTCGCGACATCTCCCCACGCTGTGGGGAGTCACCCTCGCAGAGGGGGCCAAGGGGTGAGCACACCTTTTTCGACAGGCTGGAAGGATGTCGTTTTTTGAAAACACCCGCAAGCCTACCGGCTTTGGTGGGAAAGTTATGGTGAATATGATGAATCTGTTCCATGCGCTATTCGCGGTGCCGGAACCCAAGGGCACTGCGGTATATAAGCTCATCGCGACCAAGCCGGGCGAGGCTGCATCAGAGGGATGATAGAATCACCAACGCCGCCCATTTTTCAAACAGCAATGTGTTCCGGTACAACTTTTCTGTAAGAAGCAAAAAATGAATTTATTTGATTTTATTCTGACTTTTGACTTGCCCATCGACGATTTATATGGTATAATATCTGCTATCAAGTTCATAAGCAAACCCGGCGCAAGCCGGCGACGCAAAGCTATAGGGGCCCATTGGGTCAGCCAGTTGCCAGAAAAAAATGTTGCTTTTTCTGCCATCAGTAGCTTTGTGTTCTTGTTTGAAAACAGAGGTTGACAAGGGTGAATGCAGAGCGATATACTGACCGCAGAGCAGAGCAGAGCAGAGCAACTATAATGCTCTGCCGTTTTCGGTTGCCCGCAAATATTGTTTTATAAGGTTAGATAACGCTTTCAGGTATGGGTTCGCCATACCTTGAAAGCGTTGTTTGCTTTTTTAGGCGTCATACATGTAAAGGTAGAGGGGATTGTACTATGAATCTTGTAAAGCGTGCCGGTGTTTACAGGGAGCTGGCCATTCTGACAGCGATGCTGATTCTAACGGCGCTGCTGTCTTTCCCGGCGCGTGCGGAAGAGGCAGAAAGCCAGCATGAGCACGTGCGCGTTGGCTTTTTTGCGATGGACGGCTATCACATGATGGATAAGGATGGAAACCGCAGCGGTTACGGCTATGATTTTCTCCGCCTGATGGCGCGCTATTGGGATGCAGACTATGAGTACATCGGCTATGACAAAAGCTGGGAGGATATGCAGCGGATGCTGCTGGACGGCGAGATCGACATGGTCACTTCTGCCCGCAAAACGCCTGACCGCGAAGAATTGTTTGATTTTTCCCGTCCCATCGGAACCAACAACGGTATCCTGACGATCAGCGGCGATAATACTGCTATCGTTGAGGGGCAATACAGTACCTACAATGGGATGCGTGTTGCACTCCTGAACGGAAACTCCCGGAATGCTGAATTTGCAGAGTATGCACAGACCAAAGGCTTTACCTACAATCCGGTTTATTTCGATTCGACTGAGAATATGGCAGAGGCCCTTCAGAACGGAACGGTCGATGCCATTGTCACCAGTTCCCTGCGCAGGATAAACAACGAGCGCATCCTTGAAAAATTCGGCAGCAGTGATTTTTATGTGATCGTCAAAAAAGGAAATACCGAGCTTCTGAACCAGGTAAATTATGCAATCGATCAGATGAACGCCGCCGAGGGCGACTGGAAAACGACCCTCTATAACAAAAATTACGAAAGCACCGATGCCAAAAATCTGGAGTATACGGAAGAAGAAAAGCGCATCATCGCCCAATATTCCAAGGACAATCCCCTTCACATCCTGTGCGACCCGACCCGGTATCCCTATTCTTATACAGAAAATGGCGAGGTAAAGGGCATTCTCCCGGACTATTTCCGGAAGATAGCGGACTATGCCGGGCTTTCCTATGAATTTCTTGTCCCCGCAACCAGAGATGAATATATCGCGTATCAAAGCGCTAAGGGCACGGTAGACATCAGCATTGATGCACGATTGGATACGGACAATTACGCAGAAACCAAAGGATGGGGATTAACCGCACCCTATATCACGATGCGCATGGCAAGGGTGACGCGGAGAGATTTTGACGGGAACATCCATGTCGTCACCACGGTCAATCAGACCGTGTCCAAGTCGATCGAAGATGCATTGGCACCCGGTGCGGAAAAACTGATGTGCAGTACCCGTCAGGAGATGATGGAAGCTGTCCGTGACGGCAAGGCGGATGCAGCGTTTGTCTACTATTATATGGCGCAGGCGTTTGTCAACGGTGACACGACAGGCACCTTGACCTACACGCCGCTGGAACAGCCCACTTTTAGCTACCGCATGGTGGTTTCCTCCACGGAAAATCACGCGCTGGCAGGTATCCTGACAAAGGCAATGTACGCGATGCCGGAGAATCTTGTCGAGGATCTTGCGGCGCAGTACACCGCATATAAAGCGACAAATCTGACCTTTGCAGACATGATCCGCCTGCATACGGCTGCGGCTTTGCTTATCGTCGTATTTATCTCGTGTATGGCGGTCACGCTGATCATTATTATGAGCCGTTTGCAGACACGCAGAAAATTACAGCTTGCCGCCCAGCAGAAAGCAGAAGAAATGACCACCCTTGCAGAGCAGGCGCAGGCCGCCAGCAAAGCAAAAAGTGTCTTTCTTTCCAATATGTCCCACGATATCCGTACCCCGATGAATGCCATCATCGGCTTTACGAATATCGCGCTGCATCAGGATTCTGTACCCGAAATCCACAACTGCCTGAAAAAAATCGAGGACAGCTCGGATCATCTGCTGTCCCTGTTGAATGATATACTGGATCTGAGCCGCATCGAAAGCGGAAAGGTGGTATTCTCCCCTGTTCCGGCGGATATCACCGCCGTTACGGATAGTGCAATTGAGATCATAAACGGTACCCTTCTGAACCGGAGCCTGAACTTTGAGGTACACCGTGAACCGATGGAAAATCCCTATGTCATGACGGAGCCTGTCCGCATCCGGGAGATTCTGGTCAACATCCTGAACAACGCCGTAAAATTCACCAATGACGGCGGTACGATCCGTCTGGATGTGAGCAACCGTCCGGGAGCCGATGCACAGCACAGGGTGGTTTGCTATCGAGTTCAGGATACCGGTGTCGGTATGAGCGAGGAATTCCTGACAAAGCTCTTTGACGAATTTGCGCAGGAGAAAAACGACGCAAGAACGCAGTATAAAGGCACGGGTCTGGGTATGCCCATCACAAAGGGATATGTAGAAATGATGGGCGGAACCATTGCGGTGGAAAGCAAAAAAGGAGTCGGCACGACCTTTACCGTGGAAATCCCCATGGAGCTGACAAGCTCTGAAAAGGTCGAAAAAACAAAGAAGCCGGCAAAGCGCAAAAGCCTGAAAGGGATCAAGGTGCTTCTGGCAGAGGATAACGATTTGAACGCCGAGCTTGCCACGATACTGTTAGAGGATTCGGAGATGATCGTAACCCGTGCGGCGGACGGGCAGGAGGTTGTCGACCTGTTTGCCAATCACCCGGCGGGTACCTATGATATTATCCTGATGGACATTATGATGCCGAAAATGGACGGACTGCAGGCAGCAAAAGCCATCCGCGCCATGCAGGCGGAACGCCCGGATGCAGAAGAAATCCCCATCATTGCACTGTCGGCCAACGCTTTTGCGGAGGATGTGCAGACCTCTCTGGATGCGGGCATGAACGGTCATATTTCCAAGCCTCTTAATGTGGCGGAGGTAGCCAAAGCCATTGCGAGAAATCTGAATAAGTCATGACTGCTTTTTGCAAATCAAGACAGGTGGTTTCCGGTAAAGATATAGCAATTCGGGGCAGACTTCAAAGAACGCTGCGTGACAAATTGTTCTGTAGCCTCATGTAAGCGGTGAAACAGTTTATTGGCGTTGTGTTTCTATAATCTTAAAAATAAAAGAGAACGGCAGGTACATTTGAGCTGTACCTGCCGTTCTCTGCTTGGCATTACTTTTTTTCCTCAGAATCCTTGGATTCCGGTTCATCCACTTTCTCAAGGAATGCATCCACGAAGGCATTTTCCACCTTCTTATAACCGCCGACCACGGTATCTTCGACCTTATGGTAGGCTGCGGTTGCCTTTTCTGCCATGACGCTGGTTTTCAGCGAACCATCTTCCTCCAGAAATTTGTCTGCGAACTTGTCCTCAATGCCCTGATATAAGGTTACGAGTAACCTTACCGGGGAATTGGAAAAGCAGTTGCCTTCGGTGGAAGATATTCAAAATAGAATTAAATGAGCCTTTTTGAAATTTGTTAAAAGTATTTTTACCGTATGTTCTTACAGAGTTTATTTGCATTTTGACCACCATTTGACCACTACTGTGCAGTCGCCCCTCAAAATGCCGAAAAAGCCCGTTGTGATAACCGACAACGGGCTTTTTCTTGTTTTGGCGGCAAATGTGCAGAACCAATAAAGTTCACGTTTCATCGTCAGTCTATACCGCCTTGTCGCAGTTCTCCGGCGCCAGGTGCCGGGGGTTCGAATCCTTTCGGGCGCACTTAAAAAAGCGCATTGCCATGTACTTTTGCAATGCGCTTTTTGGTTTGATGTTATTTTGGCTTCAGAATCACTTCCCGCTTTCAGGGAAGATGATTTTGTTGACAAAGAAGAAAATGACCATAGACACGCCGCCGTTCAAAACCGTCGTGCCGATGTTATAAATAAAGTCCGGCACCAGCAGCCCGGCTACGGCAACCCATACGCAGTTGATGGAGTTGACGATGCAGGTGATGACGCAGAACGCCAGCACATACCACGCGATCTGCTTGCCTAAATTGCCCTTGCTGCGGAACACGAAATTGCGCTGGATCGGGAAGTTGATACATTCACCAATCACCATAGCAATCATATACGCGCAAAAGTACGGCAGCCCGCCGTGGGCGGCATCGTAGCCGAGGATGTTCCACTTGAAGGTTTCCCCAAACAGGGTCACATCCACGCCGGGCCAGCCGAAATCCACCACCGGCAGACTGCTGAACGCAGCGGGCAGAAATTGCAACAGCAGATACTTGAACACGGTAATCAGGTTCGACACGATGACGAACAGACCGCCCTCGCGCACCCACTTGGCTGCGGCGGGGTGTTTTTCAACAAAATTATTCCAAAACTGCATAATGCAACCTCCATCAAGCGCCGCGCAGACGCTTTTCCATCTGCGCATTCAGCCCCACATTCTTAATCGCTTCATAAATCACCCGCACAAGACCCAGGATCCAGAAGCCCCGCAATTCCATGACAATGCCGTCCACCATGCCCATGCTGATGGCACCGTTCGTCATCTTTGCCAGGGCGCGAAGGGGCATATTGTACTGGAACAAGATGTTCAGATCCGGCTTGCCGCGTTTATAGCTGACATCCAGCAGGATCGTCAGCACAAGCCAGACAAGCCAGCCCAGCGGGCTGCGTGCGTGGTTCAGTTCGCCCAAGGTCAGATTGCGGTCAATTTTGGTTTTGCCTTTCGGGATGGGATGCCCCAACAGCTTTTCAAAGTCTGCATCGGAAACGTGTAGCACATTGCCCTTATAATAGCAATCCAAGTCCCTATCCTCATACGGATGCACGGTAGCCGTTCCATGCACGGAGATTTTCTCGCACAGCCGGATGTCCTCCACGCTTGCGCCGACAAGCAGCTCGTACTCGCCGCCCTCGATTTCCCAGCGGTTAGCCTTGACATTCCAGAAACGGAACGCCTTATCGTCCAGCGTAATGGTGATGCGCTGTTTCTCACCGGGGGCAAGCGTTACGCGGGCAAAGCCTTTCAGTTCCTTTGCAGGGCGGAAAAGCTCACTGTTCTTTTTAGCAATATACAGCTGCACAATTTCCGTTCCTGCCACACTGCCGGTGTTCGTTACGGTAAGGCTGACCCCTTGTTCATCGGCGACCAAATCGCTGTACGCAAACGTCGTGTAGCTCATGCCATAGCCAAACGGGAAGCGCACAGCTTTTTCCGCCGTGGTAAAGTAGCGGTAGCCGATGTACAGCCCCTCGCGGTACTCCACAGTCTTGCGGCGGGTGGCAAAGTCGGCGGCGCTGGGTACGTCGGCGTAGGTCAACGGCCATGTTTCTGCCAGCTTGCCGCAGGGATTGACCTTGCCGGTCAGTGCATCCGCAACGGCGCCCGCCCCCGCCTGACCGCCTAAGGCGGCGTACAACATGGCTTGGCAGTTGTCCAGCCACGGCGTTTCGACTACGCTGCCGCTGTACAATACCACGACAATTTTCGGGTTGACGGCTGCCACAGCCTGCAGCAGATCCACCTGATTTTGCGCAAGGCGCAGATTGCTGCGGTCAAGCCCCTCACTCTCAGCGATTTCATCCAGACCCATGCACAAAATAACTGTATCTGCCTGTGTCGCCAGTTCGCAGGCGGATTTCTGCAAAGCAACATCCGGCTTACCGTGGCGGTCAAAGCCCTGCTGATACCCGATGACGTTCAACTCGGAGTCGATCAGCTTATCCAGCAGCACATCCACCTGTGTCGAGTTCACCATGCTGGAGCCTGCGCCCTGGTAGCGCGGATTTTTGGCAAAGTCGCCGATGACAGCCACCTTGCTACCCGCCGCCAACGGCAGCAAAGAGCCCTCGTTTTTCAGCAGCACAAGGCTTTCCTCGGCGGCGCGGCGGGCAAGCGCATGATGGGCTGCCGCATCAAACTCGCGCGGGGCAGCGTCCAGCGCAGTCTTGGTATCAAACACCAGCGGCAGCAACTCTGACAGGCGGGCGTCGATGTCGGATTCAGAGATTTTCCCGCTTTCCACCGCCGCCAACAGTTCGCGCACGCTGTCCCCGCCTGGCGCAGGCATTTCCAGCGTGGAGCCGTTTTTCACACCCAGCGCGTGGTCGTTGCTTCCGCCCCAGTCGGTGATGACCGCGCCGTCAAAGCCCCACTCACCGCGCAGGATCTCCATGAGCAGGTGCTTATTCTCGTTGGCATAGGTACCGTTCACAAAATTGTAGGACGACATAATGCTGCGGGGATGCCCCTCTTTGACGGCAATTTCAAACCCGGTCAGGTAAATTTCCCGCAGGGTGCGCTCGTCCACGATGGAATCCGAAGCCATACGCCGCGTTTCCTGACTGTTGACGGCAAAGTGCTTCGGGCAGGCAGCTACGCCCTTGGACTGGATGCCGCGAATATATCCCGCCGCCAGCTTGCCCGCGAGATACGGGTCCTCGGAGAAATACTCAAAGCTGCGCCCGCACAGCGGGTTGCGCTTCATGTTAAGCCCCGGTCCCAACACCACCGACACTTCCTGCGCAGCGGCTTCCTCGCCCAAGGCTGCGCCGATTTCCTCGCTCAGCGCGGCATCCCAGCTGTTGGCGATGGCGGATGCCGTGGGGAAGCAGGTGGCGGGCACGCTGGGATTCAGCCCCAAGTGGTCGCTCTCCCCCGCCTGCTTGCGCAAGCCGTGGGGACCGTCCGACAGCCAGATCTGCGGGATGCCGTGTTGGGGCATACCCCGCGTTTTGAAGGTTTCCGCGCCGGAAAGCAGCGCGCATTTTTCTTCCAAGGTCAATTCTTTCAGCAAAAGTTCTGTATTTTGCATATATTTTCCCTTCTCATAAGAAAAGCCGCATCCAACGCCTGCAAGCAGACATCAGACGCGGCTTTTATTCAGCAAGTACCGTTATGTTTTATCAGGGGCAATGGACGCTTACTCTGCCGCCAGCGTGACCACAGCCTCGTTGATGGAGTAGGTGTTGCTGTAGCCCCAGCCGGAAACGATTTCGTCGTGGGCGGGGATGGTCAGCTGCTTGCTGCCGTCCTCCCCCTCGGTGATGGGCACCGTCAGGGCATCGCTGCCGTTCAGGGTCATGGTAAGGGCATCGTCCTGCACATCCACCAGCGTGCCGGTGATGGAGGCAGAGCCGTCGGCGGCAGTCAGCGTGCAGACCTTGTGGGAGTAATCCACCAGCAGCACGGCATCCGTTGCGGTGGGCGTTTCGCCCTGCACCAGCTCATAGCTGCCCGTGTACTGCTCGGTGACAAGATCCTCGACCTGCACTTCAATCGTAGCAGTTGCACCCAGGAAGGAGGCCGTCACGGTCTTGGTGCCTGCGGTGTCGCTGTCGTAACCGGTGAAGGTCAAGCGACCGCCCCAGATGGACTCCTCCGCATCGTTGGCGCGGGTAGCCGTCACAACCAGCTCGCCGGGGTTGAAGATGTCGCCCGTGTAGAAGGTGCGCAGGTTGGAGGCATCGATCGTCAGGCTCTTGGCAGGGGCATAGGGCTGACCGTAGATGTTGATGTTGCGGGTGAACGCACCGCCCATAACGCCATAGCTCAGGCTGGCTTCCATGCTGTATACGCCGTGGTCGGTGTCAAAGACGAAGATATCCGCATCTGCGCCGCCATCCACATCGGTGGGGCGCACGGTGCCGTCGGCGTCCTGATTGCCCAGCAGATGAATGACGAAGTTCTTCTCGCCGTTTTCATCGCAGTTGTACCAGTAGCCGTAAACATGGGAGATAGAGTCGCCGCCCACGGAGGTGCTGGGACCGCTGAAGGAACCCCACATCGAACCGTCGGTGTAGCAGTACATATCAAGACACGCCGGATCCACGATGGTGCTGAAGCCCTCGGTGTACTGACCCTCGAAGAAGTAGGCGACTTCCCCGTTCGGCTCCTTGGCTTCCCAGGTTTCCTGCGGGATGGCAACAAGGTCATCCAGCGTCTTGGAGGTGAACTCGTTGTCGTTGTAGTTCATAACGGGACCATCGGCAGAAGTCTGCGCCGCATCGGGGGCAACCTCCGCATCGCCGTTCGAGGGCAGGCTGCTGCTCTGCAGGGAGAAACCGCCCACGCAGACCGCAGCGACCACAACCACCGCACCGGCGGCAGCAAACTGTTTTCCGGTGGCTTTTGCCTCGCCGGTTTTCGTCTGCTTGCAGAAGCAGGCGATCACGCTGAGCAGGCAGGCAATGAACGTGCCGACCATATAAAACACGCACAGGCCGGCGTTGCCGCCCGCAAAGGTGACATGGTTGATGACGTCGGCAAAGACGAAATACAACTGCACAACGACAAGATACAGGGCAATGTTATAAATGACCGCCTGAATCAGCGCGCTGAACGGAACGGAAACAAAGAAGAAAACGAGCGAAACGGCAGCACCGACCAGCAGCACCACGCCGGCCATCGTGCCGGAGTGACCCAGAGGGGCGGCTGTGGCCTGTGTGAGCAGGAATACAATGCCGGTGATCAGCGCGACCAGCGCTGCGGCAAGGCAGAACCAGCTGCCCAGCCCTTTATTTTTCAAGCCTTTATTCATCAGGTTCCACCTCCATCAATTCTTTTTGGCGGCACGATTCTTCCGCTTTTCCTCGGAGAAAACGTCCGTATAGGTATGCAGCACATACATCACGACAGCGGCAACGGCCAGTGCGCAGAACACAACATCGAGGGCGCGCAGGGTCGTCTGCCACCACGGGGCTGCGTCGGAAACGACAACGTCCTCCGCGCCGGAGCCGCCCATAGAGGACTGCAGCATGATGTAGTACAGATAATGGTTGGAGTCGATGACCTTCTGCAGCAGGTCGCCGTCATCGGTGCTGGTGATCAGCTTCTCGATTTCGTTCGGGCGGGCGGTATCCAGGCAGAAGATGTTGTTGCCTGCCATCAGCATTTCGGGGGCGGAGGAATACTCGGACGCGGTCAGCGCATCGTCGATGATGTAGCCGCCGTAGTTCCACTCGTCGCGCAGGATGTGCTGGATGCCCTGGTTGGCGGCAGCGTACATAACGCCGATACGGTTGTAAGCGGTCATAACGCCGAGAGAATCGCCCTCAGCCAGAGAACCCTCAAAGGCGCGCATATAGATCTCGCGGATGGACTGCTCGTTCGCAAAGGTGGAGATGCCCTGACGACCGGCTTCCTGCTCGTTCAGGAAAAAGTGCTTGACCGTGCCGATCAGACCCTTGTTGCGCATACCGTGGGAAACGGCCTTGGCAGCATAGTAGCTGAGAACGCCGTCCTCGGAGAAATACTCAGAAGTACGACCGGAGTAGGGAGAGCGCAGGGTGTCCGCGCCGGGCGCGTAGGCGATGGGGATGGACGCATACAGCGCATCCTCGCCGTACATCTCGCCAAAGCGGGTCTGCACATCGTGGTTCCAAGTTGCGCCGACGATAGGCAGCGTAGCCCAGCCGGTGCAGTTGCGGCGGTCGCCGTACTTAAACTGACCGTTCATGCCCTCGGGACCATCGACGATGGTGCAGCCGGGCTTGTTGACAGCCTTGACAGCCTTGATGCCCTTGGAGTCGCCCATGTTGATGAGCAGATCGCTCAGCGTCAGCTGAGAAAGGAAGTCGTTCCACTTCGGGTCGTCGAAGGCGACGCCGATCATATCGCTGAAGTTGATCTTCTCATCCAGCTCCACGCCGAGGTTGAAGTCGGAAACGCTCTTGGCATCGGCTGCCTTGACGTAGGTCTGCATATTCAGACCGTCGTACAGCTTATCGTTGACCGTCAGGGTCTCCAGCGTAGTGGGGTAGGTCGTATCCCACGCGCTGCGGGACAGGTAGGTGATTTTTTCGTCGTCGTTCGCCCAGTAGTTCACATCAGCGTCGTCGAAGGTATTCGTGACTTCCACATCGCTGTTGTAACGGGAGTTGCGGTACTTTTGGGTATCGACCTCGGTGTTGGGGGCGGTCCAGGTGGCCACGGCGGCGGTGTTGCCGGTGACGACATTGCCGTCCTGATCGATCAGCTTGCCCGCAACGGCGTCACCGCACTTGGCGGCCAGCACATTGTTCAGTGCCTCGTGTGCGCCGTTGCCGACGGCGAAGTAGTAATCGCCCGCATCGAGGATGTAGCCCTTCGCGCCGTTGGCGTCATAGGACGCGAGGAAGTAGCCGGGCACATCGACCGTGACAGTCTCGGATGCACCTGCGGCCACGTCGATTTTGTCATAGCCCAGCAGCTGGATCGAGGACTTTTCGACGTTGTTCTGCTTGTCGTAGTCGGTGTAGGGGGTCTGTGCGTACAACTCCACCGTAGCCTTGCCGTCCCTGTCGCCGGTATTGCTCACCGTGACGGTCACCGTGAAGGTGTCGGTATCGCTGTTGTAGTCCAGTTTGTCAAGGTTGTACTCATAGTTCGTGTAGGACAGACCGTAGCCGAAGGGGAAGCAGACCTCCTCGGCGTAGTTCCAGCCGTCGGTCGAGGCTTTGGTGCCAACCGTGGAATCGGCGTTGCCCTGACCGAGGATGGTGTCCTCGTAGCGGGTCTCGTAGTAGCGGTAGCCGACGTAGATGCCTTCGTTATAGCTGACAAAGCTGTCGCCTGCCGCGCGGGGCGTTTTGCTGCCGTAGTTGTAGGCGTGCAGACCGAAGTTTTCGGCGCTGGGCGCGGACAGGGAGTTGGCGGCAAAGGTGGCGGTGGTGTGACCGGAGGGGTTGACCTCACCGGTCACAACGCGGATGGCGCCGGGCATACCGTAGAAGCCGGGGTTGCCGACCCACAGCACGGCGTCAACATTGTACTCGTCCAGCCAGTCCATCTCCATCGCAAAGACGGAGTTCAGCAGGACGACGGTTTTCTTGAATTTGCCGGAGTCCTTGATTTTCTGGAAGATCGCCTTCTCGTTGTCGTCCAGCTCCAGCATACGCTTGCCCTCGTCGTTGACCATCGCAAGGTCGTTGCCCTCGGTGGCAAAGCGGGACAGCGTCACAAACGCGACATCGCCGTAGGACGCAAACGAGTCGGTGACGCTGCCGGTGAACAGCGCCGGGTCATATTCGCCCACGCTGGAAACGCTTCTTTCTTTCGGCGCGGCGGCGGAAGCGTAGGCGTCCAGCACGGTTTGGTTCACGTTGAAGCCGGCATCCTGCAGGGCGTCAACGGGGGTTTTCTGGTAATCCGGGTTCGTGGAGGAACCGCCTGCGGTGCTGCGGAACACCGGGTCGATGCTGCCGCGGCCAAAGACCGTGACGTTGCGCTCAGACTCGGAAAGCGGCAGGGCATTGTTGCGGTTGTAGAGCAGCACGCTGCCCTCTTCCTCCTCCTGCTCACAGAACTGATAAGCGGCTTCGATGTACTTTGCGTAGCTTGCGTCAGACAGGGTGCCGTCAGCGGAGAACTCCGTGCCGCCGTAAGATGCGTCAGAGCCTTCGATGCCGAGTGCGTGGTTGACTTCGCCTTCCTGCTGGAACGCAATGGTCGTTCCGGTCAGGACAAGGTTGGCCACCAGCACAGCCGCGCCGGACAAGCCCAGCCAACGGCGGGACTTGCTTGAGGTTTCCTTTTGTGCCATAGGTTTTTCTCCTTCCTAAACTGTCACAGATGAATGATCCGATGCGCTTGCTGCCAAGGGCTGCGCATTTCCCTTTTGCAGAAGCCTTTCGTATCTTTTTCACAAAGCTATCATAAAGGGAAGCGTTGACCGGGTCAATGCAGTTGGCGTAAACGTCAAAAAACACGGCACAAATGACAGAAAAGCAAAGCGACCGCCTTTCGGCAGTCGCTTTTGGGTTATGCAGTTTCTTTTTGGCTTTTCCCGCAGGGGAAGGTGACCACCAGGTAAAAAATCGAGTCCTCCACAAAGCAGTCTGCCGTGCCGCCGTACAGCTCGGCAATGCTTTTGATGCTTTTTATGCCGTAGCCATGCTCCTCGGTATCCTGTTTGGTTGTGACGATAGCGCCGTCCCGCAGCGTCGGCGGTGCGGGGGTGTAGTTCTGCACGCGGATGACCGCCATGTCACGGCAGCGGCTGATGTCCAGTGTGATGACCCGCTTAGACGCATCGTTTACCTGCGTCAGACACTCAATGGCATTGTCCAGCGCATTGCCCAGCAGGGAGTAAATGTGGTAGTGCTTCATATTCTCCAGACAGCTGCCGTCTGCCGAGCAGACCAGCTGAATACCTGCCCGCCCGCAGAGTGCCGACTTTTGGGTCAGTGTGATGTCCAGCGCCTTATTCCCGGTGAAATAGCGCAGGTTCAGGTTGTTCATTTCTTCTTCCAGACGGGCGCGTTCCTCATCCGTGGCGCGGGAATACTGCTGTTTCAGGTCATGGTAGCGGATGTTGATTTTTTCCATGTCTTTTTTTGCCTGCTCATACTGCTGCTTGTCACATTCCAGCAGCTGCGCCAGCATTTCATTCTCGTGTTCCAGACTCTTGATGCTGCAATTTGAAAATTCCAGCGCCAGAATCGTGATGGCAAACAGGATGCAGAACGCATTCAGCGCCAGATAGGCGGTCAGGTAGGACTCTGCGCTGCCGTCCAGAACATCCTCCAGCACAACACTCAGGTAGACCGCGGCAATCAGGAAAAAGCCGGAGTAAAGCACAGTCTTGACATTGTCAAACAGCAGGCGCCCGCGCCGGATGCGCAGGGTGAGCAGCCGGTAGATGACCAGACAGACCACAAGGTTGCTGAAAAGCAGAATGAAAAAGCTATCGAGCCTGTCCGTGCGCCCATGGTGAACCAGCCAACCAATGGGCATATACGCCAGCTTGCTGGCAATGTGCTGCACCGCGTAGGCACAGGTTGTATAAAACAGGGCGTGCAGCGGGCTGCAGTCAAAGCTGAACCATATCAGGTCAAACAGCAGCGTCGTATACAGCAGCAATTTTGCCCAAAGCGGCAGGAATGCCAGGGTGTCCGTCAGCGCAAGAAAGGCCCATACACCCGCCGCCAACCGCGGAACGAAGCAGCTGCGGCGCTGCCCCCACGGGACAAACAGGCAGGCGCATAGAATCATACCCAGCTGGATTTGCTGGTTCAGTATCCAATTTATGACCGGCACGGGTCTTCCCACTCCTTTTTTGCCATATATCGGGAGAATGCTTCGGTGAAGGCGTCCTTGTAGGTGCGCCCGATGGGCAGTGCCGCCCCGCCGATATAGACATTCATACGGCTTACCGCCGTGATACAGCGCAGGTTCACAAGATAACTGGCGCTGCATCGTACAAAGCCGTAGGGCGTCAGCTGCGCCGCGATTTCCTGCATCGAACCTCGGTTTTTGATGATCTCGGTCTTACCGTCCCCGCCGCACAGGTTGTACAGCAGGTCGTGCTGGCGCACCTCCACATAGGCGATTTCCGCTGCATCCAGCAGCCGCGTCACGGTGCCGTCCTTGACGACAATGTGCGGCGGCGCAGTCTTTTGACCGGCGCGCTTTTGCAGCACCTTCAGCGCCCGCGTCAGATACATATGGAAGGAGTACCACTGTATCGGCTTTACAATAAAGCCCAGTGCGCCGACACTGTACCCGTTCAGCGCGAATTGCTGCAAATTCGTGCAAAAAATGAGGATGACGTCTTGATCTGTCTCCCGGATTTTTTCGGCCAGTTCCATGCCGGACATCTGCGGCATATCAATGTCCAGATATAAAATGTCAAAATCACGGTCTTGCGCCGCCAGATAGACTGCCGCACAGTCGAACTCCTGTACGTTCAGTTCTGTGCCGTTCTCCGCGCCAAACCGCGCCAGTGCCTGTTTCAGTTGGTCTCTTTCTTGTTTTTCATCGTCCACAATGCCGATTCGGATCATCGTGCGTTCCTCCCTCCGCGCAAGGATCTATACAAGTATGATATACCCCCGAACGCAGCCGCGTCAACCTTTTACGAGCGAATCGTCCAATTTTTCCAAGATATTTCAGGTGGCAGTTGCCGCAGTTGCAGCCGCCGTAGATGGGATCATTACCCGTACCGTCTATCCCGAAGTGCCGCCGCGGGTGGAATACGCTCTCT
>ERZ773104.3588-NODE-3588-length-14563-cov-4.038117_pt1 | contig 14563 bp, 18 predicted proteins | sample MGYA00511920_ERZ773104 | MGnify/ENA primary metagenome ERZ773104 (study PRJEB29015, sample SAMEA2737857) | human gut metagenome | biome: human gut; feature: human-associated habitat; material: faeces | place: China | collected 2012 ...
GCTTGTGGACACTGTGTAAGACATTGAAATACCGCATGGTATCATCCAATGCAGTGGTGGCGGAAGCAAGAATCCCACGGCTTTAGCCGTGCGGAGTGTCAAATCAGGAGTCAAATAGATCCTGATATCTGGGAACATGATAATTATACCATATTCCCAGAATATAATACACTACTGTTATGAAATTGCGTTTTTGAAAATTTCTTCAGCACTCCTTTTATCCGTAGCTATGGTATCGGCGTATTTTTTTACTACACTAGATAGATAGCTGAGATTTTCTTCACTCCGGCTTTCGTACCAATATTCGTCGAAATCGCAATTATTTTTATCCAGGGGAATTAAAGGAATCTTATCGTAAACCTTTTGCAGCCGGTCAGCAAGTTCCTTCTGAGAAGGAAAGCATCTGTATTTCCAGACACGTCTCTCCCCATTATAGCGGCAATTTTCCGAATATAAAAGCATATAGCCCATATGCTCTTCTTCTGCAATTCTTCTACCATTGATTCGGGATACATTCCCTCTGGTCTCGCCAATGGTAATACATCTGTATCCGCTGTCGTCAGTTACACTGATTTCGTCGAAGAACGTATCTGTTTCTGGAAGTCCAATAGCAGCCCCCACACGTTCTTTTTTCCACCATGCTTTTTCGCTTGATACATCTTCGGCCATAAGTTTGATTAACTTTACCAGTTTAGTTATTCCTTTGTACATGACGCCTCCGTTCAAATAATAAAAAAGAGCCAAGGCTATTTTTAGCCTCAGCTCTACAAATGATTCACACAACAAGATCTTACTGGGGCTTATGTAACGCCTCGTAGATGGCTCGAATATATCGCTTTCCGTCCACCTCAATCATTTCTTTCCGTTCTTCCGGGGTGAGTTTATTCCAGGCTTCTTCTATGCTCCTTGACTCTTCCAGCTCTTTTTCAGAACGGGTGAAGCAGTCGATAAAACAAAAATACTCAGGACCGTATACCTTTCGGTATTCCTGGCGCTTTTCTACTTCAATACGCGCACAGTCTTTTTTATCCTCAGAAGAATAAATCATAGTCGATTCTATTTTGAATCCGCACCGCTTAGCTTCAAAAACTATATATTGCATTTCAGCTCCTCCTTTTCCAGTATGATTAAAAACGGGTCGGGTCATTGACAGCAAGTACCAGTTCATTGAGATAGTTTATGAAAACTTTGCTGTCATCTTTTCGTGAAGTTCCACGATACCGGTAACTGAGATCTCCGTTCGAGAACTCTACCATAACCAGTTTCTTTTTGATCCAGCCCTGCGTCCGAATCGGAATGCAGACGCCGTATTTCTTGGCCAGTAATAAAATAAGGGATTTTCCGTTAATATCCTCGTTTCGAACAGTTCTCTTTGCCTGTAACTGACGAATAGCCTGGTCAATAGCGTCGGCCTCCTGCTTTTCCGCAGCTTCCTGTTCCCGTTTCTCCTGCTCCATACGGGCCAGACGTTCCGCTTCCTCCTTCTGATGCAGCTTTTCCTTATAGGAAGCACGATACACCATATAGTGTTCTTTCAGCTCATGTTTGTTGAGAGAGGCCAGCAAGTCGATGTCTATTTGCTTTATGTAACCACCAGCAGCTTCCACATCAGCAAGTCGTTTGATATAATTTTCCTCGCCAACCCCATACTCTCTCAAGCGCTTAATAATAATACTAAGCGGGATCTCTTCCTGGCTTCTACCAATGCAATAACAGAGGGGACCGAAATCCTCCCAGATTTTGTATTCCATAGAGTAATAGCATTTCACCGGCTCAAGATACAGGTTTTTCAGCTCGCGTGCTTCAGAAATACGCTCCAGGGAATACAGTTTCTTGTAGGGGCGGATTACGGTATTTCCATCCGCTGCATAGGTAATACACTTCTTGGTAACTGGTATCAATGATGTAAAATGAATATCTTTTAAGATAGTATTGAGTGTCATAAAAATCCTCCTTTAAAAAAGAAAAGGCTATGAGGAATTTCCTCACAGCCTATACGCAACTTTAAGTTTCCAAATATTTTTCTGCCAGGTCAATTAACCTTTCTGCAGTCTGTATTTGTAGAAATGTTACTTCTTTTGAAGCAATGTAGAAATCGTCATAGTCGCTTGCATGACGGATCTCTTCTGCTTTTACAATTTTTCTGCCAAGTTCTCTTGGAAAAATTTCTGTATGAATATAATTTTTGTTGAAATAACTGAGCGTATCTTTGTGTCGTTTAAAAGCGACACCTTCCGCAGAAAGAATAGCACATATCGCGTGGTAGATACTATAATAAGCACGATTATTTGCTGCGCGATATTGACCGGCATTAAATGTAAGATGTGCGGAGTCCAAGTCTTCCCTTGAGACAGCCAGACGATGCCGGGCAACATCCATTTTTGTTCCAATATCCAGGGAATCAGGCAGCTTCATAGAGAATCACCCCTTCTTTCTGTACATTGGAATAAAACGGATAGGCAGCTACCCAATGCTTAAAATGCTCAATATTTTTAACAATAGGCATCATCCAGATACCAGAATTTACGTTATACTCATATCCAAGCTCCGAAAGCTTGTCTGAGAATGCTTCGATTTCCTCATCAGATAAATCCACTAAAAGCATAATGTCTATATCAGAATCGGAATTGAAATCACCTCTGGCGTATGAGCCGTAGAGAATAACGCTTTTTAAATGAGAACCATAAATCCTTTTTAGGTCAGACAGGTATGATAATAATAAGGTCTGAATGGTTTGTGGCATATACATACACTCCTTTATATTATGGAATATCCGTCGGGTTTTGATATATTATACCATATTTTCGGTAAATTACCAATCCTGCTAAGCTCCAGCAGCTTATTAAGCCTACCAATACCATCACCCGCTCTGATACCGCTCAATGTGGTAGAGTTCGTCCTCTGCATACTGCAAAATAGACGTCTGCCGGTATATGACAGGTTTATACGGGATCCCCATATAATCAAGTGGAACAGCCATTCCAAGGCCACCCTCGGATAAGGGCTTCATGCAGTGAGCGTAACACCTGGGATGCGTAACAGCAAGCCGTTGGAAGCGGTTCTCTCCAGTTTCCAAATGGGCGCCCATCGCACAGTACATGCAGCCGGTCCGCTGCTCTCCGGTTGTACAGTAACATGGTAATGTATCTGTACCGGGAGCGCGGGAAGAAATGATGTTTCCATAAACGGAACATATTTCAACGTCGTTTTCTATTATATACCGAAGTATATCCTGGCGGGTCCAGAATCCCAATGGTTGGCTTTTGATGGTTGAGCCGTCATAGACATTGCAGCCGGTTTTGGCGTATTGGTGTTCACGGCGAAATCCTTCATCCTGGGTTACGCCGATGAATGGCTTCCGGCCGGTTTGCTTCTCATATTCCTTTAAGGGACCCTTTTTTAGCAGATCGCAGCATTTTCCGCTGATCTCGAACGGGGCCTCTATAAGAAAGCGCCATTTTTTAGGCAGCATACCAAATCGTCCACGCTCGTCACCATTTAACATATAGTTGCGATACCTGGGGCTGAGGTTCCCGTGACGGAGCTTATACAGCTTGTCCGCGGTTTCCTTTGACACCAGAGGATAACCTGCACGTAGGATAACGTCGCGGTAAGTGATACGCTTGCCGGTTTTCTTGTCCAGTGGCTTTATTTCTATGAATTCACCGGGAGCTGAACGGGCAAAACGGACGATCTCAGGAAATTCGAGCCCTGTATTGGAAAAGACAGCCGGAATATAGTCGCCTAAAATTTTCCGAACCTTGTGTAAAAGTACAACGCTGTCCAGACCACCCGAAAAAGCCACATATACCAGGCCGTTCCAATAGTCATTCCATTGCAGTATACGGTAATCAGTGAGCTCCTGTTTAGCCTCATAAGGCAGATATTTTCTCTGGGCAAACTGCCACTCATTCAAGTTGAGCTGCCCATTTAAAATATACATTCCAATCCTCCTTTAAAAAAAGAGCCACGAGAAAACTTCTCATGGCTCAACAAACACACTCCTTTGATTTTTAAATTGCAACCCTCTCAGTAGGGATAGTTACACGAACTCACCGCATTGCATGGCATAATAACGTCGGCCGTCAGCGCCTTCAAAGAATACAGCGCTCGGATGCTGGCGGCGGATTTCCGATGCTCCGTAAGAGGTCACCGGCTCAACGCTGACTGGGCGATCAAAGCCCTTAACGGCGTAGGTGCCGGCTTCTTCGATTTGATCTAACGCTTCAAACTCGGGGATTTCCTGCTCCCCGTAATAGTGGTTCAATATAGCTTTTCTCATAGAATTATCCTCCTATTATTTAATATCTTACATTGCACAACATGTGATAGCCTTCCGGATGTAACCGGGTTGGAATCCGGCGGATACTATTCCGAATGCGCAGTATGTCTTCGTCAGTCAGGTCGACTGAATGGGTTGAAGATCCACTGACAACAAGCCCTAAAATGATCAGGTTACCAACAAGCATGGTTTCACCAAGCGCGTTGACTGCTGAAATTTTGGGGGATTCTACAAACAAGCCCTCATCGTCACAAATGACATCGTACAATTTTCCTTCGATTTCAAGCTCCATGTATGTAACGTTCTGGCATCCGAGCAAATGATAATAGCTTTCCAAGCCGTCTGCTTCCACTTCGGATACCTGATCGTTGTATACGTCTAACAATAATGCTCTCATTCTCCTACACTCCTTTAATTTAAAAGGCCATGAGATAATTCCCGTGGCCACCGCACTCCTTTGAAAGAAAGGGTGGCTGTAGTTCCGGCCAGCCTTTCCATTTTTATAATTATTTCTTGGAATTATCAGAAACTACGTATTTCTGATACAGTTCATCAAACTCCCGGTTATAAGCCTCCCACTTCTGGCGTTTTTCCTGAAGCTGCAGATTCTTATTCTGTTTAGCTGTACGGATTTTGCGCTGATACGAAGTCAATCCAAAGATGATGAGCTGTTTAACGCCCTTTATTGTAAAAAATATTGCTTTGTAGATAAGATAAATTGATGCAATCAGACCCACAAAAGCAAAGGGATCGAGATCTATCGCAATAATATATTCCATCGCTATATAATACAGCGTCTTGAGAGGAGCAATAAAAAAAGAATACAAAAGCTCCAATAATGTGGTATAGATGATCTCAAAAAATAAGCCTAAAAATTCAAACATATTAAAAATCCTCCTTTAAAATAATACCGGATGCGGTCAGACAGTCCGTGAGAACCGCATATCCCTTCTCTCCTTTTTTGATCCGATTAATGCCACTTACGAAAAGATTGATAAGCTTCTTATATGTGGCGGCAGTATACCGGTTAAAATCCTTAAACAACTGAAAACCTTGAACACCTATCAGTGTTTTGTAGTTTTCATCGGAAAACAACTTAGCTTTGTAGCAAATCCGTAACTGATACAGAACCAGACTGATAATATTAATGGGTTGTTCACCATCCTCCAGAAGTCTCTTCCCAAATTCAACGCAGGAAGAATCACCGGAAAGTAAAAGTGTAGCCAGCCGGAAAGCCCGGAGATCCGAGCTATCAGGTGAATAAGCCTGAATGGTTTCCGGCGATAATGAGCCGCTAAAACCAATCTGATCCACATATTTGATGACCTGCTCCAGATCCATATCCGCGCGCATAGAGTAAGCACGAAAGGCGGCCATGAGAAGCTGCTGGTATTTCCGGATTTCCTCAACCGGAAAATGGTACTTTCCATTTAAACGCGCTTCAATGGAAGCGTAAAGTTGCTTTTCCGAAACTTTGTCGAATGTCCGCTCGGTTGCGTGTTTTAAAACAGCCTTTACCGTTTTTTTTCGCATATCCGGCATGATACTGACTACAATGTACACATCCGTATAGTCAGGAATCCCTTGTTGCTCCAGATAAGATAAGAACGGTTCGGAATCCGGAAAGAAATATAAAATACATACTTTCTTTTCACCGAGAAGTGGTCTTAATTCCAGAAACTGCAGGATTTCATCGGTATACTCTGAAAACTGCTGAATGTTCATTTCCGGAAAGTCAATCACTTCCGTAATTTTGCGAAGCGCCTTGTGTTTCAAAAAAGTTTCTTTTCCGGAAAAATAAAACAGTGACATGAATCCTCCTCTCTCCTATCCTGCAAATGATGTGACCTGCAGATAACCGGCAAGGTCATTTAAGTAAGTGCATTCCTGATAGGGCGTCTCCAAAAGAAAGAGACATTTTTTGGCCCGTGTCATGGCCACATACATAAGTCTGCGGGCTTCCTCATCTGCCGCGCCTTCTGCTTTGGAATTGAAATCCTCGGCCTGGATAATGATAACGACCGGAAACTCTTTTCCCTTACTGGCATGCGCGGTCATTAAATTGACTTTTTCTGCCACTACCGGATATTCAATTTTACGTGTATCCGAATATAGCACCATGTCGTTGAAATACTGGCAGAGATCCGCAACACCGGTGAAGTGCTGCTGCTCTACAAGCCGACGAACCTCAATGACAGCCGGCGCTTCTTCGTCAATCTGGTATGCGCAGCAGAATACGTGTAAAAGCTTGGTCACGTCGCTGTCCTGCTCAAACTCCAAAAAGAGACGGAATAGCTTCCGAAACGCAAGAAATACCGGATCGGTCTGCTCAGTGTCTTCGGTCGCATAAGCAAGCATGGATGCCATATCATGAACGTCAAGAGGCGATAGACCGTCCCGGGTCAGATTTTCATAAAAAGACAGGGAGCGGTTATTCTTTCGCACGGATGCACACCCGCAAAAGCAGAGATAGCGGTAAAACGCCATATCATTCTCCGGGGTGAAGCCCTGATGATAAAGGGTAAATACATCTTTGGTAATCACAAAAAACGGATCGTGAATGAGTAAATCCGAAGGGCTCACCGATTCAATATGGAGCTGATCCAGAATGTGCTTCACCTTTTCAAGCGGCGCGTTGTTGCGAGACAAGATCGCAATATCACCGTAAGCATAATGGCTCTTGCGCAGCATCTCCATAATGGTAGGGAGATTTTGCAAACTGCAGCTCTTGACCCGGTAGGGCTTTGCGGAGCTGGTTTTATGCGGAACCATGGAAATATCAATCCGGCCGCGGTTACGCGCGATCAGCGCATTGGACACATCGAGAATCTGTCGGACGGAACGGAAATTGTCCCGCATGTAAATAGCTTCGCAGTCCGGGTACAGTTTTGGAAAATCCAATAAATGCTTAGGACTTCCGTTTCTCCACTCATAGATAGACTGATCGGTATCACCGACAACAACCAGATTGCCTTTCCCCGAATTGACGATACTGTAGAGCAGATCGACGTTTTCCTGGGAACAATCTTGGTATTCATCTGCCATAATATAATCCCATTGCTGACCGTATTTCCGGCATATATCTGGCCGGTTAAATAATAGATTACTTGCGAGTGTTACCTGGTCGTCGAACGAGATGTAGTAATTGGCGCGCATGGTGTCCTGGTATAGCTTTTTGAGAGCCAGTACCTGTTTTACGGAACGGCCCTTAGACTCCAGAAATGAATAGTCGGAATCCGGTTCTTCATCGAGACGCCGGAAAAGTGAAAACAACTGCCAGAGCAGGCCGCGCTTCCCTTCGATGAACCGGTAAGAAAAACCCTTCAGCCTCTCGCCAAATTCGTCAATGCACTGCATCAGAATACGGCGCTCATCCATTTCACTACTTAAACGCAACGGGCCAACGATATCCGGATAATCCCGGAGAATTTGCCAGCCAAGCGCATTGAAAGTGCAGATATCGGGGATATCCGCGTCACACTCCGTATGGAGCAGCCGCTTTACACGCTGCCGAATCTCGTCAGCCGCCTTGTTGGTGAAAGTGACAAACAGGATGCTTTTTGGCGGCACACCTGATTCCAATAGGCGGGTCAGCCGATATACCAGGGCGGTCGTCTTCCCGGCACCTGGCACGGCATAGACAGCACAATGCCCTTCTCCGAAATTGACCACTTTTAACTGATCTTTTGTGAACTTGGGTTCCGTCAGGGCAACGTCAGGAAACGTCGTATCGTCCTTAGCCAAGGGAACGTCCATACCGGTACAGAGAGCCTGGTATGGACAAATGGAACAATCCACTTCGCCTGACTGAGTAAACACATCTTTAAAGCGCTTCCGCAGCTCTGCAAGTGGGACTGCGGAAAAATCCGCTTCCACAATCTGTTTTTCTGGCCGAAAAGGTGATTCCGGAGAATCTTTCTCATATCTGGCATAGACAAGCTGTACTTTCAGGGTATTTCCGTATACTTCACGCAGTCCCAGATAAGCCCCAAGAAGTTCCGGTGAGAACGCCGGTGTGTTCAGGGCACTTCGCGAACGCGTAGTGTATTGCGGCTTCCTAGAATCTACCATTATGGCAGTATAAGAGTCCCCATCTTTTATAACAGCTTGTACATAGCCGTATACAGATTTGACCGAGATCTCGCCACATTGAAACGGTAGCGATGTGATCCAGTTCAGGTTTCCAGCCACTCTCTTTTTGTTTTCCTGACTACAAAAAAAAGAAGCAAGCCGGTTGTGATAGGCTGCTTCTTCATCTCGCAACGTAAGGTACTGCGCATCGATGGTGTACCATTCCCGGCGCAGGTGCGTTGTGATATAATCAGAAATCATGTCCGGAAGCTCCGGGTCTCCCCAGTGGCTGCCATAAAGCTGCATAAGCCCTTTCGTATAGGCCGCACGTTCCGGGGAAGAAAGAAATCCCAGGGACGCATACGCGATCTTTTTAGAGCAGCCTTTTCCGGATAGCAGGGTCGAGATATTCATATCGACGCCCGCACACTCCTTTTTTACACTCTGGTGCATACACACCAACTCCTTTCGTTTGGATTATTTACTTATGATTGTTCCTGGGTAATAGCAATGCTAATCTTCCCTGTTTCTCTGGAATATAGATACAAAGAATCAGAAAGAAGATCATCGGGATCAAGAATCGTTTGGTTTATGGAAACAACAGTATCCAAGGCGGCTCCCAGATCCGGACAAAAACTGCATGGGATGCAGAAAAGCTCATGGATTGAGGAAGGCATGATGTAAAAATCCTCCTGTCCTTTTTCCGCCAGATATGATAATGCCTGCGGATAAAGCAATACCATTGCCCCAAAACCTGTCCAGTCGGATACATTTTTCAGCTGGGCAGATAAAGCCCAGAGATCTTTTCTTTCCAACGGGAAATCAGAGTCAATGGATGTGTGGTAATCCTCTTTCATACACGAAAAATCTGCATGGTTAAGGAGTAATCGGTTTAAGGAAAAACACACCGGGGCAAACAGGCGTTCATAATTCTGTTTGGCAAATAAAAAAAGAGCTTCCTCATCAAATCCCCATTCCGTCATGAGAACATTGTTAATTGTAAAGAAATATCTTTCATTTACATATAGACGGTAGTAAATCCTAAGATTTAGCCAGGGGCGGTTTGGAATCTGCTCCATGTAGTCACCGAACATCTGAGCGTTACCAAATACGTGAATGATTCGCTCTTTTGCCTTTCCCGGGGAGAGTGAGTCGATAATAGTATCTACAAACTCCATATCGGGAAACTGCTCTTCCCAATGATATTTCCGGTACTGTGAATACAGTTCGTGAATGGGAAAAAGGGGAACCTTACGTCCATCCTGATGCGTTAAAACCAGGAAAGGGCAGTTCATCAGCCCTGGTATACACCGAATGCCAGCAGATACATACTTATCTGGCAGTATCGGACCTAATTTGGCCAGAAGCGATTCACAAAAAGTTACATAATCCATAAAAAACCTCCTTTAGTATAATTCGCCTTTTAGGCATTAATAGCTGTGACAGGCATTGCGCGTCACAAAAACCTCCTTTCGTTTCCGGATGACAGGCAATAAAAAAACTGCTGGAAATCCAGCAGTCTATTATTACGAAATTATCCTCTTTGCTCTCGTACCAATGCCATAAATATGACACCTGTACGCAATCTCGCCACAATAAGTGACATGTGAATGGTGAAAAAAATAAATAAAATAACAATATAATCATACCATACACAGGGGAAAATAGCAAGAAAAACCGGAAATACCAGCCCTATTTAACGGGGCCGGTATTTCCTAGACGATTCGAATATGGACATAGGAAGAAGCATCCAGGCAAAGCCTGTCAGGTATCGGTTTGGTCAGAAACCAGTTACCCGCCGGTGCTAAATTAACATAAGAGCATAGAGATTCAAAGGGTACATTGGAAACCATCATAATATAAATTCCCATGCTTCGTAGTTTGGAAAAGGTAATATGCAATTCCGTATCGGCCTGTACGACAGAAAGCGTGTGCTGAAGGGTACGGATTGTTGTAGCGCGGCGGCGGAGACTACGGATAAGATAAGGATCGGTGTCATTGGCGGCTGCTGTGCAAACGGATTCCCGGATCAAAGGAAGAACGTCGTCTGGTATAAGAAGATAGGCGTCCTGCTGCAATTCGTCGATATAGCGGAGAGCTTTCAGATAGAAAAGCCCATCATTTTCATTTTGCACCACATCGGAACGCCGGAGTTTCACGATTTCTGAAACAGGAAGTGCCATCCGGAAGGCAAAAAGAACCGCCAAGGATAGAAAAAGGTTATCACTTGTCAGAGAAAGGAGCAGGTCCAGGTCTTCCAGGGAAGGAAGAGCATCCATCTGGCTGCTGTAAGTCCAGTGGAAAGGGTTAGGAATAGAGTCAAAAAGTGAGCCATTTGGAAGGTACTGAAGCTGGGCGCCAAATGAAAAAAAGGATCGGAGTTCGCAAAAAATCACATAGCAGTAGGATTCTGTTAATAATTTTTTTCGCTGCTGGCTCTGCAGAAAGGAGATATAGGAAGTTATATCTGTGTATGTGGCAGAAAGAGGCGAATTTTTCACATAATTTGAAAAATAGGTCACGATATAGCTTAGGTGTTTACGGGAGTCCGGATTTTTGCGGGCAATATTGCAAATAGCCATTACCGTATCTTGTTCCTCAGCCGTCATGTAGAGAGCCGGCGGAACGAAGGTAGATGAGTTAATGTTTTCGTTCATAAGGAACCTCCTTTAGAAAGCAGATGGAAAACAGGGATTATAGGATATATTATAACATTTATTGCGTATTATTTCAAGCTATTGCGTTATATAATGAGATCCCTACGATGAGAATTTGTGGCTTGTTTTACTTTTTTGGCTGATAATTTCTTTTCTGGAAGAAAGAAGGGAGGGAAGAAAGGCTGCGTGTCGCAGCCGCGCCGAGGGGCAAGGACGGGAGTGTTTTGTAAAAGTGGAGGGGAGCGCAGAAAATTCTTTGCAACTTCCATTATATAACGCAATAAATGAGCATATAGCGCAATAAATGTAACAAAATAAGACTGCAGGAATAGGAAATTACTCTCCCACTCTCTGCAGCCCTTACTTATAATTGCTTACTGAAATTTACGCTTGATTTCTAAAATCTTTTTTTGATATTCTTCCTTTTCGGATTGATACCTCTTAATTTCTTCCACCTCTGCGTCTGCAAGCATTACCTGTTCCCCATCCAGATACACAGACTTCCTGGCACCGCCATAAAGCTTTCCGTTCCAGCTCCGACCCTTTACTACATCAGGGACTTTCGGTTTGGGTACCGACGCCAATTCTTCTTGACGCGCTTTCCAATCTTCCTGATCTTCTTTAACCACACGATACCATTTGAGACCCTGGAGTCCATTATCCGGCAACCTACTCTCTGCTCCAATTGCTGCGGCCTTCTCAATTTCGCCATCGAGTTCTTCTGCGCCAATGAGCTTTCCCCAGCACAGTTCCCGCCGCACACACTGCTCATCATCTGTGACCTCACTCTGGGCCCATCTGTATCCGAGCGTCTTAATATCGTCCTTATGTGGCCGGGTATTTCCGTTGAACCACAGGAAAAGCAGCATCTCTCCATTTTCCTCATTGATCCGGGGATAGATAGATACATTGAGATAGAGTCCCATTTTAGCCGATTCTTCCTCACATTTCTTCCGGTAGCAGGCTTTACACAGTCCATACGCCCTATAATACTCAATCTTTTTTTCTCTATCTTCCCGCTTTCCAAATAACTGCACAGTCTCTTCGTGACCGCAGCTCATCATGATCGTTTCTTGCATGATATTCCCTCCTTTAAAAAGTATAACACAAAAGAACGGCTATGGAAATTTTTCACCATAGCCGCTAATATTCCTTTATTTCCTTTTATTCTTCTTGTGTTTCTTCTTACTTTTTTCTTTCTTTCCCCTCAACTCTGTATGCTCCTCAATAATTATCGAAACATTTTCTGTATTCGGACAGTATTTATTTTCCTTGATGCCATTTATGTACAATTCTTTGAGCAGTTCCAATTCATGCTCCGAACTTATCTCCCTATAACAAAAAAGGAGCAAAATAACGACTGCAATTACAATAATTATGCCCATCAGAATGATTGGATCTATACACGTTTTCGCTAACATTTCCAGACCTCGTTCTGTTTGAAACAAACTAATACAGCCTGCAATTAAAGCAAATTCTGCCGGAAACATTACGGTGCGAATAAAATCGCAATTTTCCCTCACATGACTGGCCTCAATACAAAGCTCATTAAAAAATCGGACATTGACTGGCGCGTGATCTGAATACCTGACCTCCAATTTCCAGTTTTCATAGAGATTCTGTCCCATTGCCTCGGTATAATTTTCTCTATTTATGAGTTTCTTCTTCATATTTCTCTCTCCTTTATATATCTAATTTCCTGCATAAAGACTCTGATACAACTTCCTGCCTTAATGCCATGCACTACTTTTACATCATTGCTGTAACCTAAACACACGAATTTTTACATCCAAAAAACTTTTCATTTCATATTTTCTCACCTTTCTTATATCCTACTATCTTTTATCCCATCCATTTCCATTTTCAGGCTCACATGGTTCTCCTGCACCATATAAAACGTAGATACTTAGGACACTGGGGAACACCAATAAAAGTCCCCATAACACAAAACTTATTCGCAGAATTGAAAAATGCCAGTTCTGGATTGTTCCGGCCAGCAATATCACACCAAAGAAAATGCCTATGATCTGGCAACTCAAAAGACATATTTTTGCCTTCTTTCGTTTTTCCGCATAATAAGCTCTTTTAGCGACATGCATCAATACGGTATGCAGGATAGCGATTACCGCCAGAATAATGCCTGCTCCCATGATAGCTGCCGCGACCACGCCTACAAGCATTCCACCAAGTACGCTTCCTACAATAACATATCCGCTTACATAATCCGGATACTCTGCTCCCACGCTTACGTTCATCTGTGCAATAAGAAATCCTGCAACTAGAAAAATCTCTACTGTAATCGTCCATAATACTATTTGGGGAAGCCAAAGTATCTGAAAAGCCCGTTTTTTATTCTTATCCATAATCCTCTTACAAAACGGGAGGCATCAGATAAAAGTCTGATGCCCCACGCCCTCCTATTAAATTTCTGTGTTACTGTTTTGAAGTGCAGAGCGATTTTTCATACTGGAAGCTATTGCATGAACTTCTTCTTTTGATAGCTCAGATGCTTTTGCTATATCCTCAATGGATAACGTACTCAAAGAAAGAAGATTTTCGATCACCTTCCTTTTAGTTGCAATCTTAGCTTCCTTCGCCGCTTTGCTTAGCATTTCTTCTATAGCTTTACACATGGGAATCACCTTTCTATATTGGAAGCTAATGTTTCAGCTTCTGCAACCGAAAGCCCCACTGCTTTAGCTGCTTCCTCAATAGATATTCCCATAACAAGCAAATTTTTTAATATACGCTTTCTTTCCTTCTGTTTAGCCTCGTTAGCTGCCTCTTCCATTGCTCTACTCATAGCTCACTACTCTTTCATATTAGAAGCTATTGCCTGAACTTCTGTTATTGATAGTTCTGACGCTTTAGCTATGTCCTCAACGGATAACGCGCCCAAAGAAAGAAGATTTTCGATTATTTTCCTTTTAGTTGCAATCTTAGCTTCCTTCGCCGCTTTGCTAGCTGCCTCATCCCTCATTTTCTCCATTTCTCTGCACATACTTCCCACTCCTTCCTCATTTTCTTTAAAGTATCGCGTCCGCTCTTCCAGCGGTTTATAGTGCATATCTTTAGGTTCGGTACACGAAAAGTCATGCATCAGTTTACCAACCGGGCTATCATCCCGATAAGCACCGTTTACATACAGGATATGCGCCTCGTCACCGAAAAGAGTTCCAGTTTCTGCAATCACCCGGTCGATGTGGTAGAGCGGTAAGCCCTTCCCAAGCACATCATTCTCCGTGATGAACACCACATAGGTTTCTTCCAGATTTTCCAGTTTCTCTCCCGGCTCCGTAATATCCGCGTCCATTAAGCTGCTGTGATACCGCGCCCTCTTGGCACCGGCACCGTGATCTGCCCTCTGGATCTCGATATTATAGCGTTTCCCGCTTTTGTCTGTCGCGTAAATATCAAGAATAATGGAACGTCCCTGCAGGTTTTTGATTTTGTACTGCGTCCGTACCTGTTCCACCTTGATGTCCTCTTTTTCCAGGATGATCCGAAGCACCAGCTCTACACAAGCATAGTCTTCAAAGCATTTACTCATGAA
>ERZ773104.3589-NODE-3589-length-14562-cov-8.613428_pt1 | contig 14562 bp, 8 predicted proteins | sample MGYA00511920_ERZ773104 | MGnify/ENA primary metagenome ERZ773104 (study PRJEB29015, sample SAMEA2737857) | human gut metagenome | biome: human gut; feature: human-associated habitat; material: faeces | place: China | collected 2012 ...
AATGCTCACCTCCAGACATAAAAAAGCCCCTGAGTCTTTCGACTCAGAGGCTTTGAATCATGATTATTATATCTGGGTGAAAAATGGGAATTTGAGAAAGCTAGAGATAAAGATGCCAGACCGGCATGAAGGTAGCTAAAAGAAATTTGGAAAAGTGGCATAATCGCTGAAAAATTCATCAATCACTTGTGCAAAGTGTGATTGATGAATGAGCGATGAAATGATATAATTAATTAGAATGGAGGGGAGGAAAAACAGATGCAGAATAAAAAACCGCCATTTACAATTACAGAAAAAATTCTCACAGATGTAATGGAGATTTGTGAACTTGTTGGAAAAGTGAGCTCAACACAACATCTTTCATCTGACCCTGTTCTGCGTAGGCAGAATCGGATTAAAACAATTTATTCCTCTCTTGCAATTGAACAAAATACACTATCCTTAGAGCAGGTAACGGCTGTACTATCAGGAAAACGTGTCCTTGCACCGCCAAAAGACATTGCGGAGGTGAAGAATGCGTATGAAATTTACGACCATTTGAATGAATTGAATCCATACTCAGTGGAAGACTTACTGTTGGCTCATCATGTGATGATGCGAGGGCTGGTTCAAGAAGATGGTGTGTTTCGCTCAAAGCCAGTAGGTGTGGTTGACAGTCATGGAAATGTACTTCATTTTGGAACACTACCGCAGTATGTGCCTCCTCTGGTGGAAGAACTGCTCAAATGGACAGAGGACAGCCCGCTTCCGATGCTGATCAAAAGTTGCGTGTTTCACTATGAATTTGAAGTAATCCATCCGTTTGCAGATGGAAATGGAAGAATCGGAAGGCTTTGGCATACGCTACTGCTCTCCAGATGGAATCCGCTGTTTGCATGGCTTCCGGTGGAGTCTATTGTTCATGATTATCAGCAGGAGTATTATGAGGCTATCAATACATCCAATGCCCAAGGTGAAGGAACTGCATTTATTGAATTTATGCTAAGTGTGATTGAAGAAGCACTTTTGAGTGTAATCCCAGAAAACTTCGAAAAGAGCATGATGCCTACAAGTGGAAAAGAAAATCGATGGAATATTCTTGAAAAATACTTGAAAAAAGAGAAGATTATTCATAACAGTGATGTGCAACAGTTGCTGGAAGTCTCTTCAGCAACAGCAAATCGAATTCTAGTTTCTTTTGTAAAAGAAGGTAAACTAGAGAGAGTGAGAGATGGTCGCTATTGGGCGTATCAAAAGTTATAAATGGGAGTTGCATAAGCAATGCAGAATACAAACAGAGCACAAGAAAGTGGATATAAAGCTTCTCTGACAAGAGAACAGTTTTTATTCCACGAAATGCGAATTGTAGCGAAGCAAATGGTGCAAGGAGAGGATCTTGCATCAATGATACAAATAATTGCCGCCAATAATCTCTTCCAGTATCCAACTGAACGCATGACAGCTGGTATGGTTCGGGCGTGTTATCGGCGGCTAAATCTTTTGAATAGTGAACAACTGCTTCGGAATATTGCAGAGCATTCCGTGGAAGAGGCAAAACAAATTTGTCTTTACGCGATTATGAAGGATAATAGACTTGTCTGGGATTTTATGGTAACAGTTATTGGAGAAAAATATCGAAACCAAGATTTCAGCTATGGAAAACTTGACATGACAAGTTTCTTCATAAGATTACAAGAGCAAAATGATGCTATCGCAGATTGGAGCGAATCTACAGTCAAAAAGCTGAAATCGGTTCTAAATCGAATTTTAAGAGAAAATGATTATCTGGATAGTATAAAAGCAGGCCATTTGAACCCGGTTTGGCTTTATCCGGAATTGGAAAATGTGATTCTTACAAATGGGGATCAGGCGGTATTGCCCGCATTTAACCGTTTTGAGTGAGGAAAATTTAATGGGTGACATACAAAAACGCCTTGATAACGTTCGGCAGATGATTCAGAGTCAAGATTTCCTAGAAGGAAAAGGTCTTAGCAATGAAGTGAATATTCGTATCTTCTGCTATGAACCGAGAGATGAAATGGCAGTCCGGCATTTCATTGAACAGCTATCGACAGATCTGACATTGGAGTGTCAGCTTCGAATCTGCAATTTATATCAAATCTTCCTGGAAATCTGCGAAGACATGGATATTTTGGATGCTATCCCTGATATGGAAGAAGAGGACGGCCATGATTATCTGTTGGAACAGCTTCAATCGACAATTGGAGTCGATGAAATTGTACAGAAAATTCAGAGCGAGCCGTTCCAGCCGGGAGAAGTACTGGTTTTGACTGGCGTTGGAGAAGCGTTTCCATTTATGCGAATTCATACGTTACTGGAGGCATCATTGTTTGCAGAGAGGCCGGTGCTTGTGTTTTACCCGGGAACATTTAACGACCAGCAGCTGCGGCTGTTCAACTGTCTGAAGCCGAACAATTACTATCGTGCATTTAACGTTGTGTGAAGGGGGAAATAGAGCTTTGGTTATACAGAATATGTTTGTAGAAGACATCAACCGTAAAATTAACGGTGTTGTCAAGGTTGACGAGGACGAGAACAAGGTCCTGGAACAGGAACTGAACGAGTACGTTATTACACGAGAGCTGAAGCGGCATTTTGCAGACTTTTTCAATACCTATGCAGAAGCATTTGACGAACCAACGGCAGATACAGGAGTCTGGATCTCCGGTTTTTTTGGCAGCGGTAAATCTCACTTCTTGAAAATGTTGTCATACTTGTTGGAAAACAAAGAGGTTAATGGCATTCGTACGGTGGAGCGCTTCCGCAAGAAATTTGAGGATGACCCTGGTACCTTTATGCAGGTGGATCGTGCAACCAAAGGTGAAACTGAGACGATTCTGTTTAATATCGATTATGAAGGCTCTATCAATAAGGATAAAACAGCCGTTTTACGTGTTTTTGCTAAGGCGTTCTATAATCATCTGGGATTCTTTGGCAGCAATCTCAAAGTTGCTATGCTGGAGCAGTACATTACGCAGCAGGGCAAAATGGATGAATTTTGCCGTCTGATTGAAGAAAAGAAGGGCAAACCTTGGACTGAAGTGCGAAAAGCATTTGCATTTAATGGAAAATTCATTAAGCCTGCACTGGCGGAAGCATTGGATATCAGTGAAGAGGATGCAAACAACTGGTTTAACGATAAGAGTGCAACGGAGCTCTCTGTTTCACAGCTTGTAGAAGACATCAATGCATATGTCAGCATAAAACCTGCAAACTTCCGCCTTCTGTTCATGGTGGACGAGGCGGGGCAGTATGTTGGCACGGACACGGATATGCTGCTGAACCTGCAGTCTTTGGTGGAAAAAATCGGCAGCGAATGCAGAGGAAAAGTCTGGGTAGTCTGCACCGGACAGGAAGCTATTGATGAGATTATCAAAGTACGAGCAGATGAATTTTCTCGAATTCAGGCTCGTTTCAAAACTCGTCTGAGCCTTTCTTCTTCTTCCGTAGACGAAGTAATTCAGAAGCGTATTCTGAAAAAGACTCCGGAAGCAGAAAGAACGCTGGATGCGGTCTATGAGAAAGAAAGCTCTGGGATGCGCAACTTGTTCAGCTTTACAAATGCAATGCCGGACATCAAGGGCTTCTCTGGTCCGGCACAATTTGCAGAGGACTTTCCGTTCGTTCCATACCAGTTTCTCATCATGCAGAAAATTTTTGTGGAGATCCGCAAACACGGCAATGCAGGTAAACACTTCTCCGGCGGCGAGCGTTCCATGCTGAGCGGATTTCAGGAAGCAGCACAAAAAGTGGAAAAGCAGAACGAGTTTGCGTTGGTGCCGCTGTTCCGCTTCTATGATACTGTACATTCTTTCCTGGACGGTTCCATTCGCAATGTGATTGATCGCTGCAGCAAAGCCGTAGAAAATCACGATGGTCTGGAGCCAATGGACGTGGATGTTCTGAAACTTCTCTATCTCATTCGATATGTCAACGAGGACATGCCGGCCAATCTGGACAACCTTGTGATTTTGATGGCAGACGACATCCGTCTGGAAAAGGTCGCGATGCGCGAAAAGCTGCGCGGCAGTTTGGATCGACTGATTGGGCAGAATTACATCGGACGTACTGGTGATACCTACAACTTCCTGACGGATGAAGAGCAGGACATCCAGAAAGAAATCAACCTTACACAGGTAGATACGGGCGCTATTGTTGGGGATATAGCAAAGATTATTTTTGGCATAATTTATGATGCAAAAAAGTTCCGTTACGGCAAGTGTGACTTCCCGTTTGATCAGATGGTGGATAACACTATGTACGGCATCGCCACAGGCGGCATGCGCCTGCGCTTTTTGACGGCAGCTTCTGATGCAACGGAAAAAACGGAATTTCGCCTGATGAACAGCTCCAAAGGCAGCGAGGCAATTGTAGTTTTGGGCGATACGCCGTATTATGAATCACTGGAAGCATCCATGAAGATCCGCAAATATGTCAAACAGCGGAATGTCAGCCAGATGCCAAAGAGTGCTCAGGATATTATCCGCGGCCAACAGGAAGAAGCAACCAAGTATGAAGCTGAAGCCAGCAAAGCTCTGGTAGAGGCTATTGAAAACGCAAAATTTTACGCTGATGGTGAACATCTGGACATTAAGAGCGGCAATGCTAAGGCCAAAATTGACCAGACGATGGAGTATCTGGTCTCGCATGTTTACAGCAAGTTGGACCTGATTGGGAAAAACGCAGATACCGATGCCGAAATTATGGCGGTGCTTTCTGGTGCAGATGTCGTTTTTGCAGAAGCTGACCCCAACCGAGATGCGGAAGCAGCTGTGGAAGAATATCTTGAAATGCAGGCAATGAAGCATTTGCCTACCTCGATGGCGGATGTACAGAGCAAGTTCAGCAGTATACCCTATGGCTGGAAGGAAATCGACATTGCTTATGTGGTGGCGCGTTTGATCGTGAATCAGAAGGTAACCATCAAATATGCAGGCACTACCATCCAGCCGGACAACGCCAAATTACCTGACATGCTCCGCAAAAAGAGTGAGGTGGGTAAAACATCCATTAGCAAGCGCGTGGTGGTATCGGCAACCAAAATGAAGGCTGTGCGGGACCTTCTGCGAGATTACTTCGATGTCATGGATGTTCCTGCGGACGAAGACGGTTTGGTTAAATTTATTGCCGATGAGTTCGGAAACCAGCTGCAGCATTATAACAAACTGAACGAGAAGTACGATGATGCCCACAAGTATCCAGATCAAACAATGGTGCGCAACGCTATTACTGCAACGCAGGAAGTGTTGAACCAGAAGAAGGACAACATCGCGCTGATCGACTATCTGCTCAAGAAAGAGGACGACCTCTTTGATCAGAAGGATGCCATGGGCAATGTAGAGACCTTCTTCAAGAGTCAGGTCGGCACCTTTGATGATGCTGCACGGCTGGAACACGAGATGCAGGTGGATCTGGACCGCATTGCGCAGAATGCGGCGGCATACGATGCCCTGAACAAGATTCGGCTTATCATCACAGTGCCATCTTTTGGTCAGAAGTACAACTATAAGCGCATCCCGGAGCTGAATGGTCTGATGCAGACGGTCCGTGCAGCGCATGACGCGATGCTGGCCGGGAAGCGGGACGAAATTCTGGAAACCGTGCGGCAGTGTATGGAGGCCACCCATACTGCGGCGAATGGCGACCCCAAGGCGATGGACATCATCCGCAAATCGGATGCCTATTTTGACGACTACAAAAAGAAGAAAATCGCAGATTGCAGAAGCCTTGCCTTGCTGGATGGCATGATTATGCCGTTGAGCAAATATAAGGATGATGCCATCAGCAGCATTGAGATCGCTTTGGCACCGCCTGAACCGAAACCGGCAGAGACAAAGAAAAGTCCGGCAATCCCGGCAGCAAAGCAGCCGAAGATCAAGTCTTACAGCCGCCAGATCCTGTTCCCTGCTAAAACGTTGCGGAATGACGCTGACATTGATGCCTATGTGGAAAAAGTCCGCGAGCAGCTGCGGAATCTGCTGGACAACTGCGATGAAATCAAGCTGAACTGAGGAATCAAAATGGGACAATATGAAGAGCTCAAGGCAGTATTGGACAAAGCAAGAAATGAACACGATATAGACGTATATTTGAAAAGTCATAAGGAATTATTACGTGGGATCGGTGGACTGTACTGGAACTGCATGGTGATTCAGCCTGAATTTCAGATTGGAACAAAATATCGTGCGGATTTTATCATTTTGTGTGCGTGTTCGGGGTGCTGGAAGTGCGTTTTGATTGAGCTTCAGAGCCCAACAGATACAATTTATAATAAAAAAAGACGGTTCAGCCAAGGAATGAATGAAGCCTATAATCAATTAGAAGACTGGAAAAGCTATATTGGTATGAATGAACCGGCATTCCGCAGTCAGCTTGCAGAACTGGTAAAGGGGAAACCGGCGTTTTGCAGTAACGCGGCAGTTCATATATGGGCCGAGACAGAAATTCGGGACCCGATGACTGTGATTGAATACGATTATCGTGCAATCCTTGGAAGGCGTAATGGACTGGATGCAGAAAGCAATAGAAAACGCTATCAAGTATCGTATGAAATTATAACGTATGACCGCCTTTTGGATTACGCAAAGCATTGTGACGAAGCAAAAGCGGAATGGGAATAAGGAGAACCATCATGGATAAAAACGCCATCAAGAAATATGCGGTCTGGGCGCGGAAAGAACTGATCTCCCGCGTGGCGCAGAAAGCCCAGCAGTACGGCATTACGGAAACGGAAATGGTGGACGCCGGTGCTGATAGCGTCAACGGCAAAGTGTTGTCTGCAGAAGAGATGCAGCAACGCAGGGCACTGATCGCACAGATCAATGAAAAGGGCTACCAGCAGGTTATGGAAGAGGTGGCGTATACATGGTTCAACCGCTTTTCGGCGCTGCGGTTCATGGAGGTCAACGGCTATCTGCCCAGCCATGTGCGCGTGTTTACGGATGAAAACAATGCATTCAAGCCCCAGATTCTGGCCGAAGCCCTGCATCTGGAATTGGATAAGCTGGATAAGGACAAGGTCTACGCCCTGAAGGAGACCGAGCAGACCGAAGAACTGTACAAATACCTGCTCATCGTGCAATGCAACGCGTTGAACAGCATTCTTCCCGGAATGTTCCAGACCATTGCGGACTACACTGAGCTGCTTCTGCCGGACAACCTGCTCCGGGAGGGCAGCGTCATTGAGCAGATGATCTCCCAGATCCCGGAGGACAACTGGCAGGATGCCGTCCAGATCATTGGCTGGCTGTATCAGTACTACAACAGCGAGAAAAAGGACGATGTGTTTGCCGCCCTCAAGAAAAATGTCAAGATCACCAAGGAGAATATCCCGGCGGCGACCCAGCTGTTTACCCCAGACTGGATCGTGCGGTACATGGTGGAAAACAGCCTTGGACGCCTGTGGGCAGAGGGTCACCCGGACGCAAAAGCACAGCTGCTACCCACACCGGAGGAGCAAGCAGCTTATACTGCCGGGAACCGTGACCCGGAGGACACCAAGTGGCACTATTATCTGGAGGAAGCCCAGCAGGAGCCGCAGGTACAGGCCCAACTGTCCGAGATCAGCAAACAGTATGCCGACCTGACCCCGGAACAGATCAAGGTCATCGACCCTTGCTGCGGCAGCGGCCATATTCTGGCGTATCTGTTTGATGTACTGATGCAGATCTACGAGAACTACGGCTACACGCCCCGCGATGCCGTGACCAGCATTTTGCAGAACAACCTCTATGGTCTGGATATTGACGACCGCGCCGCCCAGCTGGCCTATTTTGCGGTGATGATGAAGGCCCGCCGGTACGACCGCCGCTTTTTCAGCCACACCACCCAGCCTCATGTGTATGCCATTGAGGAAAGCAACCGCATCGAAAAGCCGGATGTAGAGTATTTCTGCAACGGCAAGCCGGAACTGAACGATACTATGCACGCCATCCTCACCCAGCTGCACGATGCCAAGGAGTACGGCTCCATCCTCACCATCACCCCGCAGGACTGGGATGCCCTCTATGCCCGGTTTGACGAGGTGGCAGACGAGTCCTCGTTCCATCGAGAGAGTATTCGCAAAAAATTACTCCCATTGGTGCGGGTGGCACAGATGCTGGCACAGAAATACGATGTGGTCGTTACTAATCCGCCGTATATGGGCAGTTCTGGCATGGGCGCAAAACTGGCAGAGTATGTGAAGAAGAATTATCCCGACACGAAATCAGACATGAGTACAGTTTGCATGGAAAAAGCACTAAATATGTGTAAAACAGGTGGCTATATGTCAATGATTAATATTCCTGTGTGGATGTTTTTGTCCAGCTATGAAAAACTCAGAGGTATTATGCTCTCTGAAAATACTATAATCAATATGGTACATCCTGGACGTGGCATTTTTGGCTCCGATTTTGGCACAACATCCTTCGTTATTGGTAAAAAGCACATTGTGGGTTATTTGGGACATTATCGTCGCTTGTTTGAAAAGCAAGGTGAAGTTGAAACTATTGAAATCCGTGAGCACAGATTTCTTGAAAAGAAAGGCATTTTTTTTGCAAACCAAGATAGTTTTGCAAAAATTCCGGGAAGCCCGGTGGCGTATTGGATAAGTAAAGAATTACTAACGGATTTTAAAGCTCAAAAAGTTTCAGACATTTCGAGCCCAAAAGTAGGGCTTCAAACAGGAGAAAACGACAGATTTGTGAGATTATGGTATGAAGTGAATAACGCAAAAATAAAATTCGATGCACACAGCATTGAAAGTGCTATACAGTCACAGGCTAAGTGGTTCCCATATAATAAAGGGGGATTTTTTAGAAAATGGTATGGTAATAATGACTGCATTGTCAATTGGGAAAATGACGGCTATGAAATAAGGCACTTTTATGACAAGTGTGGAAAACTTCGGTCCAGACCACAAAATACAAATACATACTTTAAAGAAAACATTACATGGTCAAAGATTTCGAGTGGGAGCATAGCGTTTCGATATAAACCAAGGGGTAATATTTATGATGTGGCAGGAACAAGTATCTTTGCGCCTCATGATATGCTTTTTTATTTGGAAGCTTTTTTAAATAGTTGTGTTGCAGGTAAAATTGCCGAAATACTTTCTCCCACACTGAATTATGAAGTGGGACAAATTTCTAATTTTCCCCTAATTATAAGCAATGAGAGAAACAAAATACTTAGTGTTGTCCAAGATTTAACTAAATGCTCACAATTAGACTGGGATTCCTTTGAAACCTCTTGGGACTTTACCCGTCACCCCTTTATCAAAGCTGTTACCAAGTACCCCAACATGATGGATATTGGAAACATTTACATTGCTGAGTGCTATGACATTTGGGCTGGTGAATGCGAAGAACGCTTTGAGAAGCTGAAAGCCAACGAGGAAGAACTGAACCGTATTTTTATTGATATTTACGGCTTGCAGGATGAACTGACCCCGGAAGTAGAAGATAAGGATGTGACCGTGCGCAAAGCGGACCTTGGCCGGGATGTGCGCTCCTTTATCTCCTACGCTGTGGGCTGTATGTTTGGCCGCTACTCTCCCACCTATGATGGCCTTGCCTACGCCGGCGGTACATGGGATGATAGTAAATACAATATCTATAAGCCGGATGCAGACGGTATTATTCCCATTTGCGATGACGAATACTTTGAAGATGACATGATGGGCCGCTTTGTGGAGTTTGTGCGGGTGGTATACGGTGACAGCTCGCTGGAAGATAATCTGCGCTTTATTGTAAACGCACTGGGCGGCAAAGGACAGCCGAAGGAGGTCATCCGCAACTACTTCCTGAACGATTTCTACGCCGACCACTGCAAAATTTACCAGAAGCGCCCCATCTACTGGCTGTTTGACAGCGGTAAGAAAAATGGCTTCAAGTGCCTGATCTACCTGCACCGCTACCAGCCGGATACCATTGCACGCATCCGTACCGATTATGTCCACGAGCAGCAGGCGCGCTACCGTACTGCCATTGAAGGTTTGGAAAAACAGGTGGCCGCTGCCACCAGCACCAGTGAGCGTGTCAAGCTGACTAAGCAACTGAACAAAGTGCAGGCGCAGGACGCCGAGCTGCATCAGTATGAGGAAAAAGTTCATGCGCTGGCGGATCAGATGATTAAGATTGATCTGGACGATGGTGTGAAGCATAACTATGAGATTTTTAGTAGCGTATTGAAAAAGATTTAAGGGAGGAATTTGAAAACATGCCTCATAGAAATGTTTTGACAAGTAGAGGATCACCACTAATAAAATTTCAAAGTGCAGATCGTATTGAATCTTTAAGAAGTGGAAAATTCTATGCCAAAAACCTTGGGTATTATAGAAATCTTGAAAAAACATCTGGAAATGCAGATATTGGTGACCAAAATGAGGGAATGTTGCCAGTTGTAATTGCAACGATAGAGAATCCAGTGACTGGAGAACGTACGGAACTCACAGATACAGTGCTCGAAACAAGTGAATCGAATGATTTTGTGTTTTGCATATTTAAGAGCAATCCTCAGATGAATGGGATGAGATTTACCGCCGAGCAAAAAGCAAGAATGTTGACCTTCGGAGATACGGCCTTACTCATACTTGATCCAGATGAATTTGTAAATCGCGTTACACAAGCTGCTGCCAATCAGGGATTTGATGTACATTATGATAGTGTAAAATATTATGCTCCAGAGTGCAATAATGCCAGAATGCTAGTATCATTACTAGAAGGAATGTGGAATATTGCATTTTGGAAAAGAAATCGGTATGCGTATCAACAAGAAGCAAGGTTTGTCTTTACACCTGGGGATGATTCAATTGATCACATTGAGCTTGATGTGGGAGATTTGCATGACATTACGGAAGTTTTCAGAGCATCAGATGTGCTCAATACGATGCAACTGCAAAATTAAATGAGCGACAGAAAAATAGTTTGATAAATTTGACAATTTATTGTGAATGGGATGTAACGTGGAAACAGATAAAATTGTACTAGACCTCAACCGCCGGTTCGCGGCACCGCTGCCGGAATTTTATGAGCGCCGGATCATCTTCTGGCACGATGAAGAAAAGGAGTATGCGGACAAGCTGGAAGAGATCCGGCTTGAAAATGCTAAGCTGGTCGCACTGACCGGCAGCAATACCTTTGCGGTCAAAAAAATGCTGTCGATGGATGACCTGACGAGCAACTATGTTGTCTACTGTCCCATTTCCTACGAGCGGCAGGAGGATGACTGGCTGTTGGATATTGAACTATACAGCGAAAGCTACCGGACGGATGCTGTTTCCAACTGGATGCAGGAACTGGATATCTTGGACAATCCCTCTATGCGCAAGCTGGTGAAGCACTACCGGAAGTTTTTTGGTGCACAGGCTCGTCGTGCCAAAATCATGGCACAGGATAAGATACCTGCCACTCCGGCACAGCTGCACATGGCCGTGATGGCGGCGCTCTGCGGTATGAAAAAAGCACAGCCCAATGAAATCTTGCTGAACGTGCTTCGTGGTGGGTTGGATAAAACGCAGAATCCAATCTATCAGAGTTTTGTGGATTATAGTGCAGAAGAAGCTTTCTGGGCAATGGTTCGGCAGGGCTGTGGCTATGCAGAGGAAGAGACGGATCTTGGGCAGCTGGCAATTCATCTTCTGTTGACAGCTTCTACGCGCACACTGCGCCCGGAATTTCTGGCAGGGTTGGAAAAGTTCCTTTCCATTCCGCATCAGGCGTACTGCTACGAGCTGGTGTCGGAGTGGCTGCACAGTGATGATCTGCAGCAGCTTTATGACGTGGCCCGCTATGTGGAAGATGAAGCACATCTGCCGCAGAGGCTGGAAAAACTGACGGTTGATGATCTGGCGACAACGGAGTGTTTCCCGTGCATCAACGAGATCATCCTGAGCAAGCTGATGACGGAGATCAGTGACCATATCATTGATGTGGATGTGATCACAAAGACGGTGGAAAAACGTCGCACCTGTGTCTGGTACGAGTACTTCCGCAATTTCTACGAGGGTCTGTTGCAAGTGGCCAACATGCAGGAGTTCTTCAAAGAGCACTCCGCAGGGTTCCATACCCCGGACGCAAAGCAGGTCTGGAAAGAATATGCGGAGGACTATTACAGGATGGACACCTATTATCGACTGTTCCATCTGAGCTTCCAGAGAAGTCTGGAAACCTCCAATATCAAACTGGACGACCTGTTCAAGCATGTTGTAGATAAGGTAGAGGGGCTGTACTCCTACTGGTTTCTGGGAGGCCTCGGCAAAAACTGGTCGGATGTATGTGCTGATGAGATGGCAGAGTATGGCCGCGTATTGGAAATTCCGCAGCAGTCGGATTTCTACAATGAGCACATCCGTCCGGCAGACAGCCGCGTGTTCGTGATCATCTCGGATGCTATGCGTTACGAGGTGGCGGCATCACTGGCAGATGAACTGCGCAGAGAAACGCAGAGCAATGTGAAACTCGGCAGTATGCAGGGCATCTTCCCGTCTATCACGAAATTTGGCATGGCGGCACTGCTCCCACATAAGGCGTTGACGGCTGAACTGAAAAATGAGGTACTGAATGTTCTGGCCGATGGGCAGTCTACCGCAAGCACGAACCGGGATAAGGTCCTGAAAGGTGTAAATCCGGCCAGCGTGGCGTTGCAGTATAAGAACATCATCGGGATGAAACGTGCAGAGCGTGCGGCACTGGTCAAGGGGATGGATGTAGTCTATATCTACCATGATACCATTGACGAAGCAAGCCATACTTCGGACACCTCTGTGTTCCCGGCATGCGACAGGGCTATCAGTGAACTGAAGAATATGGTGCGCATTATCGTCAATGACTTCGGCGGGGCGAACATTCTGATTACGGCAGATCATGGCTTCCTGTACACTTACAGTCCGCTGACCGAGGATGACAAAGTGGATAAAACCAGCTTCCATGATATGGAAGTGGAATATGGCAGACGCTATGCAATCATGCAGAAGGAGGCGAATCCGCAGTATTTGCTTCCTGTAAAATTCCTGGACGGAAAAACGGAATACACTGGATTTGCTCCACGGGAAGGTATTCGCATCAAGATGAATGGTGGCGGGCTGAATTTTGTGCATGGCGGTATCAGCCTGCAGGAAATGACGGTTCCGGTGATCGAATATCATTATCTGCGCAACGGCTCTATGGAATATCGGCGCAATAAGCAGAAGTATGATACGCTCCCCGTAACAGTGAGTTTGCTTTCTTCCAGTCGGAAGATCAGCAATATGATCTTTTCACTGGATTTCTACCAGAAAGATGCGGTAAGTGCAAACCGTGAGGCTGCTACTTATCTGGTGTGGTTTACGGATGAATACGGAAAGCCTATCAGCGATACCCAGAAGATCATTGCGGACAAAACCAGTGAGAACGGCGCAGATCGTACGTTCCATTGCAACTTTAACCTCAAATCGATGAAGTTCAGCAATACAGCAACCTATTATCTGGTGATTGCGGATGAGCAGGGACAGCAGATGCAGCAGCGGGAACAGTTCCAGATCGATATTGCATTTGCGATTGATGAATTCGATTTTTTTAACTGATGGGAGCAGGAGGACTATAAATGGAGCCGAATGCGGAAAATAGCTGCCGTCGAGACGCAATCAAGGAAAAATTACGGCAGAATTTTGATGGAAAAATCGTTCGCAAGGATCTGACTAAAAAGATCAAGGAAGGTGCGAATGTCCCGGTTTATGTGCTGGAGTTTTTATTAGGCCAGTACTGTAGTTCAGATGACGAGGCTATTATTGAAAAAGGCGTGCAGAATGTAAAGCACATTCTGGCGGACAACTTTGTCCGACCGGATGAAGCACAAAAGATTCTTTCGCAGCTGCGGAAAAAGGGCAGCCACACCATTATCGATATGGTGACCGTGCATCTGGACATCAAGAAAGATTGCTTCTTTGCAGAGTTTTCCAATCTGGGACTCTCCAATGTGCCCATTACGGACGACTACCCGGAAAAATATGACCGTTTGCTCTGCGGCGGCATCTGGTGCATCGTTCAACTGGAATATGAATCCGAAGGTGACAGCAGCTTTGGAATAGAGGACTTTGATAGCGAACCCCGGCAGAAAAAGCAGAAGGATGTTTCGCCTATCAGCATCCGCAAACTGACCCCCATCCAGATGCCTCATATCGATATTGAGGAAGTACGCACCGGGCGTAAAGCCTTCACGCAGGACGAGTGGATGGATGTCATGCTGCGCTCTTGCGGTTATGAGCCGGAGCAGTTGAACCAGCGGGAGAAATGGCTCCTTTTGGCTCGTATGTTGCCGCTGGTGGAGAACAACTTCAACCTCTGCGAGCTTGGACCCCGCAGCACCGGTAAGTCCCATATCTATAAGGAAATCAGCCCCAACAGCATTCTGGTGTCCGGTGGACAAACGACTGTGGCAAACCTGTTCTACAACATGGGACGAAAGACCGTTGGTTTAGTGGGTCTGTGGGACTGCGTGGCTTTTGATGAGGTTGCTGGTATCAAGTTCAAGGACAAAGACGGCATCCAGATCATGAAGGATTACATGGCATCCGGGTCCTTTGCCCGTGGCAAGGAGGAAAAA
>ERZ773104.3598-NODE-3598-length-14529-cov-3.455023_pt1 | contig 14529 bp, 19 predicted proteins | sample MGYA00511920_ERZ773104 | MGnify/ENA primary metagenome ERZ773104 (study PRJEB29015, sample SAMEA2737857) | human gut metagenome | biome: human gut; feature: human-associated habitat; material: faeces | place: China | collected 2012 ...
TTTTAATTGGTTAGAGGCATATTATACCAGCAAAAACCAAACATCCCCATTAACTCTAAAAGAAAGGCTCCTACTAACTATTACGGAAATATCCTCTCTATCGCCCAATTACCCCCATAGTGAATTGTATAAACTGCTTCCTTTAATTAGACAAATCACCCATAGTAAAACAATATTATTTAAAAGTAAATGCTGTTTGTTCCTTTTAATACATCAAAAAAGAAAAACAAGAAAACTCATCAGAAAGCTAATTAATATATTTCTCAAATCCTATAAATAATTGCTTGAGAGAGAGTCTATATAATAACCTATTTCCTCTGTTTTGATTTTGCAACTAATTCTATAACCCGTTTTAGCCTAGATAAGATCAAATTCCAGTTATAATTATTATCCACATATTGTTTTCCACCTTTCGCCATCTGTTCTCTGAATACGGGAAAACTCTCTATCTTATTCAATTTACGAATAAATTGCTGTTCATTCATATAATAATCAACGGCACCATGGCTTAATTTACAATGCTCCTTTAGTACAGCACATCGCCCATTCACAAGCATCGGTATCTCCAGATTCAGCGTTTCCAGAAGTATTAGAGACAGACTCTCATATTGAGAAGGATTAACTACAAGAAAAGCATGTTGAATAATAGCAATCTTTTCTTCATCAGAGACAAATCCTGTATATATAACTTCAGCAGCATCAGGAACTTTTCCAAATATACCACCAACCATCACCAGCTTTAATGAAGACTCCTTATATTGCTGCTTATAGTTGGAAAAACAAGTTATAAGATCATTGACCTTGGCTTTCTCCACACGACCGACACAAAGCAGATATTTATCAGGAAGCCTATATTTCCTCTTTGTTTCTTCCCAATTTGCCGCTTTTATTGGTTCAATACCTACACTTATGATCCCATGAGCCCCGAGGGCTTTACCAAACACTCGTTCACCCAACTTTTGTTCTGCTTTCGTATTAAATCCAACATATGCAAACTTTGAAAAAGCCTCATTCAACACTCCACGAAGAGATATCTTTGTATAGTGCATTGTAGGAATCGCAATACTTTTCTCTCCCGCTAAAATAGCTGTATAATAAAATGGAGTATAGTCTATTGTCAATGCAATAAATGCCTTATAAACATCCTTATTTTCCTTTATAAACTGATGTAACTGGGACGAATAAAAGACACATCTCCTCATAGATTCCAGTTCTTCTTGTCGATAATAAGTCCAAACTGGTATAAAATAGGAGAACAACCGCAACCCTCGAATTCGATAAAGAAACATTCTTAAACGCCGTACAGGTTTAGCTCTCTTCAAATACTCAGACTCTGACATATCCCGAATCGGATCAACCTTAAAACGGCGTACCATTACACGATTTATATATTCAGCCCCTTCTGCAATATCATTGCCCCCCTTCATATAGTCTTTCACACAAGTAGTAAGCACTTCTACATCATAATCATCTACCAATCTTTCTGCCAGCATACGACAATGATATTCTGCTCCACCATTAATATCTGCCCCATACCGGACAACTACGAAAGCTATCTTATCTTTTCCCATTTTCTTTTATAAAATTAATGAAATCATCCTGCTCCTTTGGCTTGGAAAAATAATATCCCTGAATATAGTCTATGCCAAGATCGTCTAACCTTTCGAATTGTTTCTTTTCCTCAATACCTTCAGAAACAATTTCCAGATTCAGCTTATGGATCATTCCCATAGCCGCATCCATAACAAGCTTTCCTTTTCCGTTCTTGAAATATGCCTTCGTCATTACACTGTCAAACTTGACTATATCAACCGGCATTTCTACTATATAATTAAGATTACACTGCCCTGTTCCAAAATCATCAAGGGCAAATCTTACACCAACTTTCCTTAACCTGTTCATATTTTCAAGAAGTATAGCCTTTTCTACAATGGAAGCCGACTCTGTTATCTCAAGTACTATAGATCCCGGATCAACATTGTATTTTTCCATTAATCTTATAAAATCAACAGCCAGGTTTTCATATGCACATTGTATAACTGACAGATTAATCTCAACATATTCTATTCCGAGCTTCTTTAAATCCTGCGTAACAAGAAGCTTACATACATTCTCGAATACGTATTCACCGAGCCTTATAATAAGCCCACTCTTTTCGGCTACTCCTATAAATTTTCCCGGTGGTATAATTTCTCCATCTCTCGCACGGATTCTGACAAGAGCCTCTGCTGTTGTAAATCTTTTTCTGCCAGTTGAATATATAGGCTGATAAAATACCTCCACACGATCTTCATTCAAAGCTTCTATTATCATTGTTTCTGTATTTTTTTCTTCATAAATACGATTAATAACATAGTTATCTATGACCATCACATCGCTTGTATGAAACTTAGCCCTATCCTGCTTGGCACACTGAAAAATGGAAAGTATATCATTGGCACGTCTTATCTTTTCTGTAGAAACCATAAAGTACAATTCAAGATGCAGCATCCGGAACTTATCATTTCCCCATGGTTTATCAAATCTATCCTGAATGCAGTCTATCGCAGCTTCTGCTTCATCTCTTTCGTTAAATACCATAATATACTCACTGGCTGAGCTTCTGAAAGTTGTAGCCGCTTTTATAGCAGATATAAATGCCACAACCTCCTTTGATATGTTGTTTTCCGTTTCAAATGAAAATGCGTTGTTTCTATTATTATCATAACGCACACATAGTATAGATACGTTCTTCCCACGTCCCTGCAGCTCACGCATATATATAAAAAGTGCATTCAGATTAAAAAAACCTGTATCTGCATCTATATTTGATACCGGATTTTCAAGTATAAGATAGGTCACAAGTATTCCAAGCACACTTGCAAAGCCTACAACAAGGAGCCTGTTGTTTAAAAACTGGGTAGCAGCTGCTATACACCATATAATAAGCCAGGCTATGACCCCGCTTCTTCGCCTTGGATTCATCTGCCTCTTATACTTATAAACCATATAAAAAATGACTGCAAGATTCAGTATAGCTACTATATACGTCGCAATAACACTTGAGCCATATGTATATACGACCCCATCTTTAGAATATATATGTATGGGAAGAAACGCTATTATAACAGCCGAAACACTAGATGTAACGGATGTCCTGAATATCCAGTTCCTTTCATTTTTTTTCGAATTTGAAATATCAACACATACATACCACAAAGCGACAAGCGATTCCGATATAATTGTCCACAAATATATTTTGCAGATAAAAATAACCAGTAGATCCGGCAGATACTGTCTGTTTTGTATAGCTATAATGGATAAAATATCAAATATAAGAGCACAAAAAACTATTGCCCATATAGCAATAAAGGCGTGCGTTGTATGAAGTTTTAATTTTTTCTGTGTCAGGAAAAAAAATAAAATAATTCCCATGATCACAATTCCACAGCATTGTGCTAATATATTCATCCATTTTCTCCTTTTTTATTAGTACCATAATACCATTACTTTTATCAGATAGCAAACACAAAACACACTTTTCCAATAAAATTTTCGTCATGTATTAATCATATATTCTAAAAAAAGAGCATTCCAACATAAAATTGAAGTGCTCTTTTCGCTTCAAAGCCTGTAAATAAAGGCTTTTCATTAAAATCGGCGTGACAAGATTCGAACTTGCGACCTCTACGTCCCGAATTTTAGTTAAATCATATCAAGCAATTTGTGATTCCAAAAATCTTGATTTTCCGCTATTCTTCAACTTATCACTATGCGTATTTTTTACATTTTATATACTTTTTCGTATTTTCGTTAGTCAATTGTTAGTCAATGTTAGTCATGCTTTTCCCTGATATTTAGGGCACTTTCGAGTAATCACATATTCTCTTTTACACCACTTGCACCAGGCCGGAAAATTCTTAAGCACAGTATTATGATGCAGTCTCACTATTTTTGTACCGCATACCGGGCATAATCCCCACCCATTATATTCTCTTATGTGGTCATACGTTGTATTATTATACATACTTTTTACCTCTTTGTACAGAGTAATGCCCCACACCACTAATTCTAGTAATGTGGGGCACTCCCATTTTCCCAAATGCCATATATATATATCAATCTGCAGACAGGATACTGCAGGTGATACCGTATTACTCTGCTGCTTTGTTTTCCTGGTAATAAATACCTTTTGCTTTATTCTCGAAAACATACGCATCATACACCACACGGCCCTCTACGAGAGTACCACTAATTCCTGGTGGATCCTCATGGGTTCTGTAGTCTGCAAGCTGAGTTGGTGCGCAGCAGGCTGAGAAATGAGACATCATGAAGCCAAAGTTTTTCGGTAATCTTGCAGATGCTATTTTTATGACTGCTGCACCGTCAAGGTTTGCAATAACACCTTTCTTCCTCATATCTGCACCAATCTCGGTCTGCATCACGATTTCTTTTGATTTCTTCATGAGTCGGTATACCTTAGGGGTTACGACAAGACATCTCCCCTCCTCAGGTACCATTGCATCATCTAACTCAGCACTTGCGTTGGTTATCTCATCATAAATATTATCAGCAGTAAGCGTTACTGCTGCCGGCTTAAAACCTGCACCCGCTGCCATAATGCCATATGTATACGCATCTACTTCCGGGATTGTTACCTCTCGAAGCTGTCTTGCGAGTGCTGTTGCTCCTGAGAGCTGTCCTCCTGTCTGATTTTCGTCTAACTTATCAATTACAAAAGTAAATGATCTATCTTTTGTAAGTGTTGCGTCCTCTGTTGTTGCGTCAAGATTCTTGATTGCTCCATATCTGGACCAATTGCCCACGCCTGCGCCTGTCCTGCCGTAGTCACTCATTTCGGCAGTAGTAATTTTGTAAAGTTTAACCTTGCTTGCCCCGTCAAACGAGAAATCGTTGTTAGTTAATATACTCTTCTTACTCTCCTGTGAAAATAATTCATCTACATAGGGAGCATATTTTGTAACTAAATCAATAGCCATTGTCTCTTACCTAATCGAGACCGAATGCCTTTCTTATCGGATCATTTGGACTACCGGCAGCCCCTGCGTTTCCGATTGGTGAAAACTTGCCAACAATATGCGGCTGTTCTCCGGTCTCGCCTTTCATCTTGATTATTGCCTCCATACTCTTCTGGAGATCTTCATCTGTGTTTATGTTTAGGGCATCAACTAAATAATCCGGTAAGCCGTTCTTACTCAGCTCCTCACGTGCTTTAATCTTTCTTTCTCTCTGATCAAGTTCTGCTGCCCTTTTTGTTATTTCGTCATCACTGTTGCCAGTGCCCTTGCTTCTTTCCTTTGCAAGTCTTTCCTGCACAATACGGTTTACATCTTCCTGTGTGAATGTCTTCTCACTCTGCTGTGTACCCTCTGTGCTTGTCTGTGTGCCCTCTGCCGAGGTATTCTGTAAATCTGCCATGTTTTACCATCCTTTCGTTTAACGCTCGAAATAAGCTATAATATCCGCTTGTGCGGTGCGTGCCCCGGAGTAGTTTTTCTTCATGCTCAGGAATATCCCAACCAGTGCGGAATAAATCATTTTAAGAAGTCTTTTATGATACAAGGAGAAATATAACTGCAGGGCAAGCAACCCTGCAGTTATATTTTACCATAATTCACAGTTATATCAATCATAACTTATAGTTATTTTACATAATTTTCAAGGTTCTCTATTCTATTCATGATATCGATTTGATCTGTAAGCCTCTGAGTGTGCCTTAATAGCATATCAATGGCATTAAGTTTAACCTGAACACCAACTTCTTTATCATTAATAACACCTACAAGCTCATCTATAGCCTGCGCCATACTCGCCTGCAGCTTATGACAATTATCCTCCAGCATAGCTCTGCGCCTCTGCTCATACTCTTCTTTAAATCCATCTTCTTTCAGATAACGATATATAGTAGCCTCACTTATGCCAATGGCCTTTGACGTCTCTCTGACAGTTGTATTTACAAGCAAACCATTTAAGATAGTTTCTCTAGTTTTCTCCTTTTTCATCTTTCTTTACCTCTTCCTCAAAATCCTCTATATTCCGATTTTCAACCGGATGCATAATGATATCTATAAGATCAGCAAATTCACTTCCGTATGTGCTCACTATGGGATTTTCTGTATAAAACATATCTTCTATAGGTGGCATACCTTGATATTTTTTTATTGCTCCATTTTCATATCTTGCGTATACCTCCGGTAAATTGGTACCCAAACCCTGCTCCAATTTTTTTAATCTGTTTAAAACTGCTCTTTTATCCATCTGCACCCCCGTATGTGCTCGCATTATCTTGTTATTTCTCTCATTATATCATCATTAGATAGTATTATTCTGAAAATGACCAAAGTTCTCGCCCTGATTCTCTTATTGTCTGGAACCTATACTGTTATTATGCCTGAATTGTTATAGTAGACCTTTTTCCTTGGAATGGTATCTCAATTTCATCATGCTCTACTATTATCGGAGCTAAACAGAACAGCACCGTTGAAAGCTGCTCTTCATACTCATAATCAAGGGTTACAATCGCCTTGCGTTCGTTCTCATTCGTATTCATGTGTAAATATCTCCTTTCGGTTGTCTGGACCTTATACTCTCTCCTATAATTTCATAGAGATTTGTTGATAGTTATCTTTGCTATACTGCTGCATGGGTGTTATCTTTGCACTGCTGCTCTTTGGTGTTTTAGGCTCTTGAGTCCTGCTTAAAGCCCTCTTGAGCTTGTTTGTAAGTGCTATGTACTGCGTTCTTGTAATATCCTTAAGGTTATCAACCTGGTATTGCTTCTGTAGAGCCTCAAGATTAACGTTTGCCCTGCTGATCATATCAAGCAGCTCATTACATTCCTGATCTGTGATATGGTCGTCTATCTCCCTGGACTGCTGCCCCCTGCTCTTTCCGTACACGCGTATAGCCTGCGTAGTACGATCACGTATCTCAAGGTATGATATCCTTGCATCATCATACTCGATAGCCGCCATTTCAAACTTATCGTATTTGTTTTTTATCTGATCTGCAGGAAACCATATATCGGGTGCCGTATACAGTTCCCTGCCTATCCCCCAGTTAAATCCGGCACGTTTAAAACTGTCTGAGGCTTCGCCTTTCTGTCCTTCCATGTTGCTCTCTGAGCCACAGTCCCATTTCCAAACCCACATATCCCTATCGGTGTCATATATGCCTATTCCGGCATACATATTACCCTTAAGCTCCTTATGGTCTCTTTGCCAGTTCATGGGCGTTACAGTCTCGTCAAGTACTTTCATATCGCACCGTGCATTTTTGTATAACAGCAGTTGAATACCTTTATCAGTGACTCTTGCCACTCTCGCCTCCAGCTCATCAGCTCGGAGTGTTCTAAATTTTAATTTCATAATATCCTCCCGAATCCGAACCAGTGTACTGCCGCACTTTTGATCATGCAGCAGTGTTATGTATTATTCAACTTTGTTAATTGCTGCAAGCTTCATGTATATACTTTCGTACTTGAGTTTAATCTGATATAAGCTCTCTGCAAGAGACTGTATTGATGGTGCCTCAGCCAACGCATATCCCTGACACATCTCCAGTAAATTGTTATTATCATAAAACTCGTCCATTATTTCAGTAAATTTTTTATCATCCATGTATTCCTCTTTCTGCCGGATTCTGCTATAATACAGCTGTAACCGGACTTATAGTGTGTATGTCTTGTTACTATTTCCCTTGACGGTATTGGTGGTACTGTCAGGGGTGTTTTTATTTAACTGCAAAATCATGTTTAGACATTCGATTTGATGATCGACTCTTGGTTTCTTTTCCGGAATACCTAATAACTCTGAATACTTCATTGTACGACTCCTTTCAAAAATTCCGTATTGCGCTCCTTTGCCTGCATAGTCCTGATAGACTTCTCCGGAAGATCAACATTGATACACATACTATAAATTCGGTCTATGATACGTTCATTGAGCTTCAGTTCATCAATCGGTACATTACTGGTAAATATCGTTACCTTTTGATTTGAATACCTGTAATCGATAAGCCTGAATAATTCCGTATCAACCCATTCTTTGCGCGTCTCTGCCCCTATATCGTCCAATATAAGCAGCTCTGCCGTGCGTATAGTCTCAATGTCCGACTGTTTCATGTAATCGATGTAACTCTTCTTGGTCATGTCTAACAGCTCCGGCACTGATATGAACTTTACACACATATCAACATAGTCCATAAGCTCGTTTGCTGTGCAGCAGGCCAGGAACGTCTTACCGCTCCCCTTAGTGCGTGAGAATATGTATAGCCCTTTGCCGGCTTTCTGGTACTGTCTGTACTTATCCACGAATGAGTTTATTATCTTTTGCTGCAGTGTTACATTCTCACCGTATATAGTCCAGTCGAATTTGTCCAGTGTGGCATCAAGATAGTTAAACGGCAGCAGTGAACGTGATCTTCTGAATTCTCCACTGCTTATGCTGGTATTCTCGATATACTCAGCGTATCCATATCCCGGTACATCATAAGCCACCAGATCACAACGTCTATCACCTCGAAGCCTTAGCCGTTTTCTCCATAGCTCCTTTTTAGTCAATCCCAAGTTCTCGTTTAAGTTCTTCGTAATCATGCTTATAAATAGACCTGTCTCCTTTCTCCGGATCACTTGCGACTGCTGCCGTATAGTTCTTATCCAGGTAATCAACATATCCTTTGTTGAAGAATGAACTGCCATATTGCGGTTTTCTCCACTCATCAGCCTTTAGATCCGTTACATATCTGCTGATTGCCCGGCTCATCTCGTCATATCCAACCTTGAAAAGCTCCTTTTTCTTTGTCTTGCTTACTGCTGCCTTGCCTTTCTTGTTGGGGTACAGCTTCCAGATGCTTTCAAAAAAGCTCTCTATCTCTGCATTACTCTCTTTTGGTGCATCAGGTGATGCGCTATTATTATTTATATTATCTATACTATACTTATCTATACTAACCTCGGTATGACATTGGATTGTCATTTGGTTGTCATTTGGTTGACATATGTCATCCAAAGAATACGAACCATTTTCCAAAGCAAGGAGAGCTTTTTCTTTTTCAAACCGTGTATTGTGTTTCCTGTCTGGCCTTATCCAATTATTTATATTCCAATCCGTAATAACAATAATTCCACTTTCAAAGGGTATGAGATATCCCTTTGCGATTAATAATTTTAAATCGTCATTACTCCCGCCTACCATTGCAACAATTCTTTTAGGTGATGATATAAAGCCGTCATCATCTGCCCTCAATCCCAATTGTAAATATAATCCTTGAGTAGACAGTGGCATTTCCATAAATCTATCAGTATCGCACACTTCAAGGCTAAACATTCTCCTATTTGCCATTATTTTTCACCTCCGTATGTAACACTTTTACCTTATGCTCATCTATTCGCTGTATAAAGCCTTTTATCAGCAGGCTCTCAAGAGCATTATCGCTCACTCCTAATTTGTGCATTACGTGGTACGGCTCTATAATTCCGTTGTTATCTGTTCTCAATCCTAGATGAAAATATAAAACCTGTGCTTCTACCTCCATTTCAAGAAATCCTTTAGACTCTGTTATTTCTCTGTCAAACTCTACTAACTTGTTATCCATTGTTTTACACATATGTAATATTTACACCTCCCGGGCACTCTTCCTCACCTCTGTTCAGGAATACTGTTAACTTGTCCATGTTGATCAGGTACTTTCTCCCGGTCTTGATATATACGATCCTGTTTTCCTTGCAGAGATTATATATCACACTGTATGAAAGCCCTGTAAGCTCTGCAGCTCTGTTGATTGTCTCCATTCGTGGTATTTTCTCACTCATATCGTTATGCTCCTTTCTGTTCTTCGAGTATGTCGGATACATCACATCCTAGAGTCTTCGCAAGTCTACCAGCACATAATGGTGTAATCTCTCGCATATTTAAAATAACGTTGAGCCGGGTTCTGCTTACTCCATATATGCTAGCCATTTCCTCAATGGTTAAGTTTTTGCGTGCTCGCTGAAGATCTACTTTTTCTCGACTAAGTTTCATTTTTTCACTCCTTTCTGGTTCACATTCTGTGAACACTTTTATAGTATTCACTTTTCGTGTACTTGTCAACCCCAAAATTCACATTTTGTGATTTTCAATATTGACTTTGTGTAAACTACAAATTATATTTATATTAGCGAGGTAAAAAAATGAGTTTTAATGAAGTATTAAAAAATTTGAGAATGTCTAAAGGTGTAGCACAAGTGCAAGTTGCCGATTCACTTGGTATTGCCAAATCAACGTATTCGATGTATGAAAGCGGAAAACGTGAACCTAATATGGAAATGCTAAAGAAAATAGCTAGATATTTTGATGTATCATTAGACTATCTTTTAGAAACAACTGCCAATAATGAGTTATATGATATTATAAATAAACTAGGTCAAGAACTAGAAAATATGAATATACAGCCAGCCGTTGTTCACATTCAAGCTCAAAATAATAATAGAACTATGCTTAATCAATATTTTGATATGCTCAACGAGGCAGGACAAAACAAGGCAGTGGATCAAGTTGAAATGTTGACCAAGATTAATGAATATAGAAAAGTTCCTAAAGCCTCAGATCTATTTGAGGGAATTGGTAAAAATTCAAATGAAATAGCAAACATTATCAAAGATTCCAAACCGACTCCCTAAATTATACCCTTGCGCCTGCGCAAAACCTACACTCCCAGACGTACTCTAATCATGTTTGGGTATATGCAGCAGTGGACCTGTGTACCTTTAGGTACGGAGCATAACAAGTATACCTTAGGTACGTTTGCTGCAAAAAATAGAGACCACAGTACCGTGATCCCTACTTTTCACAATATTCAATTTTATTATCTGCGAAAACACAGATTTCATAACAGAAAGTGATTGAAAATCTTACAAGTAACGTATATATCAGCAAATATATTGTATCACATTACTCGGTGATATACAAGAAAGGAGAGCTTTAACATGGCAAGCATACGCAAGCGTGGTAACTCATATCAGATCACAGTGAGCAAAGGCCGGGATATCCATAACAAACAGATACTGGAGACTACCACATGGGTTCCGGATCCGGAGAAAACAGACCGGCAGAATGAAAAGGCACTGCAAAAATTTGCCCTGGATTTCGAGGAAAAAGTAAAAAACGGCAAATACCTCAAGGGTGAGAAGATGACCTATCAAGAATATATACCCCTGTGGCTCGAGGAATATGGTCAAAAACAGCTCGAAAGTACATCATTGGAACTTTGTACGGATGTGCTTAATCGTGTCGTTCTGCCCGAAATAGGGCACCTCAAACTATCAGAGATACAGCCCCTGCATTTGCAGCACCTTTACAGCAAGCTCGAAAAAGAGGGATATACAAAAAACGGCCAGCACAAAAACTACAGCCACAACACCCTCAAGAGATATCATCAGATCATAAGCAGTACATTAACGGCAGCAGTCCAATGGCAGCTTATAGAGTCTAACCCCTGTAGCCGTGTAAAGCCTCCAAAAACCGAAGATGCTGACGATGTGAAGTGTTTTACCTTGGAAGAGGCACAAGCCTTTTTAGAGCAACTAGAACAGCCGTACAGGGTAATAAAACGAGGACGCAGGAAAAAGGACGGCTCACCGTCAGCGGAGCACATAGAAGTAAAGACTATACCGACACAATATAAAGTGTTGTTTCATCTTGCCCTTTTTGGTGGTCTGAGACGCGGAGAATTGATTGCATTGACATGGGATGATATAGACTTTACCGAAAACACTGTAACGGTAAATAAGTCCACTGCACGCGTTAAGAAAGGCACTATAATAAAACAGCCTAAGACAAAGACATCCAAGAGGACTATCGCCCTGCCTGCTGCAACTATGAGACTGCTGCGCAAGTATCATATAGAGCAACAGGAATACCGGCTCTCTGTCGGTACGTACTGGATCGGCACCGACAACAATATATTTATTCAGGATAATGGCTTACCAATGGACATATCAACACCGAATAGTGTACTAAAGAAAGTTATCAAGATGCATAATAACAGTTCTGAGGTTCAATTACCGGATATCACATTGCATGGACTCCGACACACCTCTGCAACATTGTTGATAAGTGAGAACGTAAACCTCAAAACGGTATCGTCAAGGCTCGGACACTCGGAGATATCAACCACTATGGACATATACTCACATGCTCTCAGGAAAAAAGATGAAGAGGCAGCAGCCTCTATCGGTGATCTGTTCGCCAAGAAAAATAAAATTTCATAAACGTTAGTCAAATGTTAGTCAAATGACATAAAAAAGAGCTTCCAAGTATCAAATCTGAAAGCTCTTTTTTCTCTGTAAAGCCTATAAATAAAGGCTTTTTCATATAATCGGCGTGACAAGATTCGAACTTGCGACCTCTACGTCCCGAACGTAGCGCTCTACCAAACTGAGCCACACGCCGCTATATTTATTTCATACTGTCCCTTGTCTGAACAGGAACCTGCTTGTTGCTGGTCACACTGTTAGGAGTGAACAGTAACACTTGTTTTCCAACGTTCATATATTATCACAGCTTAATGCTTTTGTCCAGCATAAAGTAATGATATAATTTATTTTGACCAATACTTATGTTACTGGTCACACCTAACAGTGTGACAAACAACGATTATACCCTGTTTTGGAGGTTATTATGGAAAAGACAGTACTTATCACCGGTGCTTCGCGCGGAATAGGCGCCGCACTGGCAAAAACTTTTGCCGCAGAGGGATACAATCTAAGCCTCTGCTGCCACAACAATACCAGACTTCTCAATGACCATGCCCTGTCACTGCATGAGCAATATGGCATCCAGACACTCTGCTTTACCGGAGATGTCGGGGATTATTCCTTTGCCGCCCATATGGTAGGTGAAACCCTGGATAAATTCGGCCACATAAATGTACTTATAAATAATGCCGGAATCTCCCACATAGGACTGCTGAGTGATATGTCGATTGAAGAATGGAATAAAATAGTCGCAAACAATCTTACATCTGTATTTTCATTTTCAAAGCTTGTTATCCCACAGATGGTAAGTTCTAAATCCGGTAAGATCATCCAGATTTCATCTGTCTGGGGCAATGTGGGTGCATCCTGTGAAGTCGCATACTCTGCATGCAAAGGTGGAATCAATGCTTTTACAAAGGCGCTCGGAAAAGAACTTGCTCCCTCAAATATCCAGGTAAATGCCATCGCATGCGGTGTTATAGACACTGACATGAATAAGTGTTTCACAGATGAAGAACGAAATGAGCTTGCCGATGAAATACCTGCCGGACGTTTCGGAACTGCGGATGATGTTGCATCCCTTGCGCTGTCTATTGCAACCGGAAATGAATATTTAAACGGTCAGATCATCACACTTGATGGCGGCTGGATATAACAATAAAAGCTTAAGTTTATTATTTACAAAATTTTACATTTTTCTATTATTGTAAGAAAATAGTTGCGCTATGTGCCTTTTCTCTTCTATTGTCTATTTATGATATAAAATTCACTCATCATGAGTAAAGTAATCAATATAAACAAAAAGATAAATCCAGACATAAGTAAACACAGAGACAAGTACAGCAGCAATATCGAATATTCTTTTGCCGACAGACTGAATTATGTAATGCTTGTCAGAAATATCACCAATGTTCAGCTTGCAGATAAGATGTACTGTGCCACTTCGACTATCGCCGGATACCGCACCGGTGCACGTATTCCGAATGCGATCATGATAAAAGAAATCTGCAGATCACTCGATGTATCTGCAGATTATCTGTTAGGTCTGTCTGATTCTATTCTGCTACAAGAATAATTGTAGTTCTTCCCGGAACACGTATCGTATTTTCTCCGATTATCTCAGTCTTTTCCATAAAGTTTTCATCATCCTTATATTCCACATTTGTATTGACATCAACTATCCATTTTCTTCCGTTTGGAAGTACAGGAAGCTGCATGACAAGTGGTTCCCAGTACGCATTCATACAATAAAAAACGATATCATCATCTGTATCTGTCTCATTTCTTCCTGCAAACATTATTCCTATGAGTTTAGTACGGAAATCCGTATTTGCATTAAAAGGAGATCCATTGTGGATACTTATTTCCGGCAGCTGGCATGATGATGGCTTTGTCATTTTGCGAAGGATCGGATGCTCTTTTCTGAACTTTATCATGTGCCGCACAAAATCGTGAACCTCTTTGTGTTTGTCAAGTCTGGTCCAGTCGAGCCATGAAATGATATTGTCCTGACAATACGCATTATTATTTCCAAACTGTGTATTACAAAATTCGTCTCCTGCAAAAAACATAGCCGGACCACGACTGCAGAGCAATGCTGCAAATGCATTTTTTATAAGCCGGCATCTGAGTCCGTTTATTGCCGGATCATCAGTCTCTCCCTCAGCTCCACAATTCCAGCTGTAATTGTATTCCGGACCATCCTGATTATTCTCGCCATTCTCCTCATTATGCTTGCGGTCATAAGACACCAGATCATTCAATGTAAAACCATTCTGGTTAGTAATATAGTT
>ERZ773104.3612-NODE-3612-length-14484-cov-4.098205_pt1 | contig 14484 bp, 10 predicted proteins | sample MGYA00511920_ERZ773104 | MGnify/ENA primary metagenome ERZ773104 (study PRJEB29015, sample SAMEA2737857) | human gut metagenome | biome: human gut; feature: human-associated habitat; material: faeces | place: China | collected 2012 ...
ACTGCCTGATGTGGCGGAACATAGACACCGCCGTATTTTTTCGCACAGGTAAGTCCAAACATATGGTCATCCTCATTAATAGTACCGCCAACTGCACAGAGGGAGTTGTGACAGTTGGTCAGAACATACGGTACCGGAAAACGCTCCAGTCCGGAAGCACGTGCAGTCTGGATAATTCCGACAAAAGTGATATCATGAGAAGTCAGTTTATCAAATTTAATCTGAAGTTTCTCCATATTTCCGGAAGTATTGTGTGCTTTCAGAATTGAATAGGCAATTGTACTCTTTGCAGCTTCCTCTTTGGAAACAGGAAAATCTGCCTGATTCTCCGGAACAATCTTCTGACCATTCAGCAAATACACACCGGTATCGTATAATTTCATAATGTCTCCTCCATTCTGTTTTTTTGCATATCACAAATGCAGTTATGGAACTCACCTTATCCACACCAGTCTTCAAATTTCCAGATGAAAACTGATTTTCTCCTGAACCGGCACTTTGACACGCTAATTTATGGAAATTTAGGTTTTATTATAGAATATTCCACCGGAATAATCAAGCCTAAGACTATAAGTATTTTAGTGTTACTGTTCACACACCACTATTCCGCGAGGTGTTTTGGCATGAATATGCCAAAATCCCGAGACATACAAGCCAAAATTCCATTGCCGCAGGCAATCTGGAATGAATTTTGGCTACGTTACTGTGAACGGAGTGAACAGTAACACAATTATTTTTTTAGAATTGCTATAATCCCGGAGTACATTTCCATAACAAAAAATGCTATAATATCAGGGACAGCAAATTATAAAGATATCTATCAGGAGATTTAAACAGACAATGAATCAGAAAGCATATAAAGCACTTGAATATTATAAAATCATCAATATGCTGACAGACAAGGCTTCCTCTTCCATGGGAAAAGAAATCTGCCGGAAGCTGGAGCCATCCACAGATATTGATGAAATCCGACATATGCAGACTCAGACCAGAGATGCACTTACCCGTCTTTTCCAGAAAGGAAATATTTCCTTTGGCAGCGTCAAAGATGTGCGTGGTTCTCTGAAACGTCTGGAAATCGGAAGTTCTCTGGGGATTGGTGAACTTCTTGCCATCTGCAGCCTTCTTGAGAACACCAATCGTGTCAAAGCTTATTCCAGAAGTGAGCGCGGTGATTCTCTCCCGGACTCTCTGGACGGGATGTTCGAGGCACTGGAACCACTGACTCCTCTTACAACAGAGATCCGCAGATGCATCCTCTCAGAAGATGATATCAGTGATGATGCAAGCAGCAACCTCCGCCAGATTCGAAGAAACATGAAGATTACCGGAGACAGGATCCATACACAGCTCTCCTCTCTTGTAAATGGAAGTGCCCGCAATTATCTGCAGGATTCCGTTATTACCATGAGAAACGGACGCTACTGCATTCCGGTCAAGGCAGAATACAAAGGACAGGTTCCGGGTATGGTACACGATCAGTCCTCCACAGGTTCTACTTTATTTATCGAACCTATGGCAATCGTAAAACTAAATAATGACATCCGCGAGCTGGAACTGGAAGAACAAAAAGAGATTGAAGTGATCCTTTCCACCCTGAGCCAGCAAACTGCAGAACAGACCGACTCTATCCGCGCAGATCTTAATATCATGGTACAGCTTGACGTCATTTTTGCCAGAGCATCCCTTGCCATGGATATGAATGCAACAGAACCAATCTTCAATGATGAAGGACGCATCCGTCTGAAACAGGCACGCCACCCTCTCATTGATAAGAAGAAAGCTGTTCCCATTGATATCCGTCTCGGCGATGATTTCGACTTGCTTGTTATCACCGGTCCGAACACCGGTGGTAAAACTGTATCTTTAAAGACTGTCGGACTTCTCACTCTCATGGGCCAGTCCGGTCTTCATATTCCCACACTGGACCGCTCAGAGCTTGCACTGTTTGAAGAAGTTTATGCTGATATCGGTGATGAACAGAGTATTGAACAGTCATTAAGTACATTCTCCTCACATATGACCAACGTGGTTTCTTTCCTGAAAAAAGCCAACCGTCACTCTCTTGTCCTTTTCGATGAGCTTGGTGCAGGTACAGATCCGACAGAGGGTGCTGCCCTTGCCATTGCGATCCTTTCCCATCTTCATGAACAGGGAATCCGCACTATGGCAACCACCCATTACAGTGAGCTGAAGGTATATGCACTCTCCACCTCAAGTGTAGAAAATGCCTGCTGCGAATTTGACGTGGAAACGCTCCGCCCGACCTACCGCCTGCTGATCGGTGTTCCCGGGAAAAGTAATGCATTCGCCATTTCTTCCAAGCTTGGACTTCCGGACTATATCATCGATAAGGCCAAAGAACAGATCAGTGAACAGGATGAATCTTTCGAAGATGTTCTCAGTTCCCTGGAAAGCAGCCGTATAACTATTGAAAATGAACGCCGCGAGATTGAACAGTATAAACAGGAAATTGCCTCTCTGAAATCCGAAATGGAATCCAAACAGGAGAAGTTGAACGAGCAGCGAGACCGCATCATCCGTCAGGCCAATGAGGAAGCTCATGCAGTTCTCCGCGAAGCCAAGGAATATGCAGACCAGACTATGAAGATGTTCCACAAATTCCAGAAAGACCATGTGGATCTCTCTGCTGTGGAAAAAGAACGCCAGAATCTGCGCAAACATATGAATAAAGCAGAGAAAGGCATGACTCAGAAAACTGCTGCAAAGAAACCGAAGAAGGAACTCACAGCCAAAGATATCTCCCTCGGAGATGCAGTTAAGGTTCTCAGCATGAATCTGAAAGGTACTGTCAGCAGCCGTCCGGACAACAAAGGTTTCCTCTTCGTTCAGATGGGTATCATCCGTTCCAAGGTTCACATCTCTGATCTGGAACTGATCGATGAAGCAGAGATCACCACACCAACCATGCAGCGTACAGGTGCAGGTAAAATCCGCATGTCAAAAGCAGCCCATGTATCCACAGAGATCAACCTGCTTGGCAAAACGGTAGATGAAGCAATTGCAGAGCTTGACAAATATCTGGATGATGCTTATATCGCTCATCTGAAATCTGTCCGTATTGTTCATGGTAAAGGAACCGGTGCTCTAAGAAAAGGTGTACACAATTATCTGAAGCGCCAGAAGCATGTGGAATCCTTCCGCCTTGGAGAATTCGGCGAAGGCGATGCAGGTGTTACTATTGTAGAATTTAAGAAATAGGAGGGACCGCCATGGTTTCCAAACAGAAAATCCTTATTGTTGATGATGATAACAATATCGCAGAGCTTATTGCCCTGTATCTTACCAAAGAATGCTTCGAGACAAAGATCGTAAATGACGGAGAAGAAGCGTTAAGGGAATTTGCCTCCTTCCGCCCGGATCTGATCATTCTGGATCTGATGCTTCCCGGCATTGACGGTTATCAGGTATGTCGTGAAATCCGACATACCTCTGATGTTCCCATCATTATGCTTTCAGCAAAAGGCGAAACCTTTGACAAGGTTCTCGGACTTGAACTGGGTGCAGATGACTATATGATCAAACCCTTTGATTCCAAGGAACTGGTTGCCCGTGTACGTGCTGTCCTGCGCCGTTTCCAGGTTAAGCAGCCATCGCCTTCTTCCAGTGAAAAATGTGTTACTTACCCGGATCTGACCGTTAATCTGACAAACTATGCAGTCACATATATGGGTCGTCAGGTTGATATGCCGCCAAAGGAACTGGAACTTCTCTATTTCCTTGCAGCATCACCAAACCAGGTATTTACCCGCGAGCAGCTTCTGGATCATATCTGGGGTTACGAATACATCGGTGATACCCGTACTGTAGACGTTCATATCAAACGTCTTCGTGAAAAGATCAAAGACAATCCTCACTGGTCCATTGCCACCGTATGGGGAATCGGATACAAATTTGAGGTAAAAAATCCATGAAACAGCATCATCTTTCCACAAAATTCCTGAGATTTTATATTCTCATCGGGATTTTGGGATTTTTCCTCATAACCCTCGGCGGTTCTTATATGGTGGAAAAGCATCTGGAACACTCTTTAAGTGCCGCACTCTATACAGAAGCGCACAATATTGCATCTAACGAAGCAGTTAAAAGCAATATCTCTTCCAGTACAGTAGATACTCTTCAGGAACACTTATGTGCAATTTCCGATTTTCAGGATGCTGTATTGTGGATCATCAACAGTAACGGTGAAATCATTGTAAGTACACAGAAAAATATTGACGTCCGGGATCCAACCCCACTGGAAGAATTCGATGCTTCCAAATGGGGAAGCAACTATTATCAGATTGGAAAGTTTTATGGTTTCTTTAAAACAGATCATTTGAGTGTTATTGCCCCGATCACCTCTGATATGGAAACCAAAGGTTACGTGGCAATCCATTATTCGATGACAAACCTTTATCAGAGCCGAAGCAGTATTCTTTTTATCATGCAGGTAATCTTTCTCCTGTGCTATGCAGCCACCAGTCTTCTGCTCTGGGCTTACAGCCACTACATACGTAAGCCCCTGGCCAGAATCATGAAAGGTGCCAGTGAATATGCAGGAGGTAATCTTGCATATAAAATAGACGTTACTTCTGATGATGAAATGGGATATCTTGCCAAAACTCTGAATTATATGTCCGATGAACTGAACAAAAACGGAGAATATCAGCGTAAATTCATTGCAAATGTCTCTCATGATTTCCGTTCTCCTCTTACCTCCATCAAGGGATATGTCAATGCCATACTGGACGGTACCATCCCATATGAAATGCAGGAACGGTATCTGAAAATCATCGCTTTTGAATCTGAACGTCTTGAAAAACTCACCCGCAGTCTTCTGACTCTGAATGAACTGGATATGAAAAAACGGATGATGCACATCCAGCGTTTTGATATCAATGATACCATCAAAAACACAGCAGCTACATTTGAAGGCATCTGCACCAGCCACCAGATCCGCCTGGAGCTGCTTCTTTCCGGACATGAACTTTATGTCAGAGCTGATATGGAACAGATTCAGCAGGTCCTTTACAACCTTCTTGATAATGCCATTAAATTCAGCAATGATAATTCCTCTGTTCAGATTGAAACAACTGTAAAAAGTGGTAAGGTCTTTGTTTCTGTAAAAGATTACGGAACCGGCATTCCCAAAGAAAGTCTGGGCAAAATCTGGGATCGTTTCTACAAGATTGATGCTTCCCGCGGAAAGGACCGTAAAGGCACCGGACTCGGACTCTCTATAGTCAAAGAGATCATCAATGCACATAACCAGAATATTGATGTGATCAGTACAGAAGGTGTGGGAACCGAATTTATCTTTACTCTGGAGAAAACGAAATAAATTTCTTTCACTTGAAAAATATTGTCTTAAATATACCTGTAACAACCCTCTTACCTGGAGCGTGTCTGAGAGGACTGCTATAAAAAATACCGTAACAAAAGTATATATCATTTACTTTTATTACGGTATTTTTTTATTCTATGGCAATCCTCGTAAATAATGCATTTAAGACATTTCACCCACCTTAACTAAACGGTGTTCTCAGCATTCTGTCTTCATTTACGAGATAGATTCCTCTCGGTGTGATCCTGATTTCAGGAATCACAGGAAGTGCCATAAATGACAGGGTAATAAACGGATCAAATCCTTCTTTCACTCCCATCTCATGGGCCTTCGGAATCATTTTTGAAAGTGCTTCATTTACACTCTCGTAGCCGGCATCGCTCATCAGTCCCATGACAGGAAGTGGTAAGGTTCCATAAATCTCTCCATTGCATACCAGAGTATAACCACCTTGCGTCCGCATCATTTCTTTTACAGCAATAGCCATATCACGATCATTATCTCCTACTACAATAATATTGTGGGAATCATGGGAAACACTGGAAGCAATAGCTCCGCCGTGGATTCCATAGCCTTTTACAATGCCCACTCCCATCTTGCCCGTATTCTTATGACGCTCGATCACTGCAATCTTCTGATATTCTCCGTCCGGAGCAAAATATTTCTCACCATCCGATTCTATCCATGGAACCTCTTCCAGAACATCCTTTGTCACAATCTGTTTCTCAAGCATCTGAATCACTCTTGCCTTTGTTCCCGGATGTTTCAGTTTCAGACGTTCCTCACTGAACCCAGATACATGAACTGTATTTTTCAGATATGGAGGACATGGTTTCAATTCTGCTTTCTCATCTTTAATGATTTTCTTACCACAATGATATACATCTACAACATTCAGATCTGCCACATTATCCAGAATGACAAAATCTGCCTGTCTTCCGGGTGCGATCATTCCAAGTCTGTATAAACCATAGCATCTTGCAGGCTGGATCGTTGCCATCTGCAGTGCTTTCTCAACCGGGAGTCCAAGCTGTACAGCCCGCTTCACATTATAATTGATATGCCCCTCTTTACGGATTTCTTCGATATGCTTATCATCCGTACAGAAGCAGAAACTGGAAGTATCTGTATGGTGTTCCACAATCCCCTTCACAATAGCATCCAGATTTCTCGCTGCACTTCCCTCACGTATCAGTACCTGCATTCCATTTCTTGCCTCAGCCATTGCATACTCATAATCCACACACTCATGATCTGTGTCAATTCCGCCAAGTACATATGCAGCCAGATCCCCAGGTGCCAGAAACGGTGCATGACCATCCTTCACTCTGTCCTGAAACAGCTGGAGCTTTTCATGCATTGCAACACTTCCGTTAATCACAGAAGGCGCATCCATCACTTCACCAAGTCCCAGAATCCTCGGATGTTCCAAATATCCCTTCATTTTTCCTGCTGTAAGAATACACCCGTTATCATCCACATGAGTCGCCGGAACACAGGAAGGCATCATTACATATACATTCGCCGGTGCATCTTCTGTCTGATCCAGGATATAATCAATTCCATCTGTACCGGATACATTTGCAGACTCATGAGGATCTACAATAAATGTTGTAGTTCCACACTGTACAGCCTGCCGGACCAGCTCACCCGGCGTCACCAGAGTAGATTCCAGATGCAGATGACTGTCGATAAATCCCGGACAGATTACTTTTCCTTCCAGATCAATCTCTGTCTCTCCTTCATATGTACCGACTCCAATCACAATTCCATCTGCAACAGCCACATCACCATCAATAAATTCTCCTGTACCAGAGCTGAACACACGCCCATTTTTAAACACCATCTCAGCCTTCTCAATACCTCTTGCCATCTGCGAATACCTGCGATACATCTCAAGTTCCATAAAAAAACCTCCCTTCACTCCCTTGAAAGCCCTCCTGCGCTACATATTCATTATTACAGCAAAGCTTCCAATATATTATCATATTTACTTGTTTTTTCAGACTTTTTATTGTCTCAATCATTTTTTTCTATATATTTCATTATATATTATCATCTGTCTTTTTAATTTGCAACCTGTTTTTTCTTTACCAAAACAACTTTCCATCAACTTTTAACGGCTTTACAAAAAGGCTGCCGGATATCTCCTGCAGCCTTTTCATATCACTTACATCTCTATATTTACATCATATAATCTTTGATCACATCATGATCTCTGAGTACTTTCTCGATCACAGTTCCCTTAACAGCTTTCAGAAGCGGTTTCTTCAGCATATCCAGTGGTCCCGGAAGTTCGATCTCCAGTGGAGATTTTCCATCCATCAGCTTCACACTGCTATCCAGTAATTCTCTGATATCGTAAACACTGCCCCATACTTCCGGCACACCTCTGTCAACACCCAGAAGTCCATACACAGCCTCCATAGCAGTTCTTACGGAATATTCAGTAGTAAATACAGTATCTCTTGGTGTATCGGCAAACTGTCCGAGGAATGCGAAGTTTACACAGCCATCCGGAATAACATCAGGTCTGTCACCCTTTGTTCTCGGCATAAAGAATGCTGTAATATAAGGCATCATGGTCGGTACACAAACTGCACTGTTCTCAGCCATGTCTTCAATCTGGTCAACCGGAACGCCAAGATGATAGAGCCACTCTTCTGTGATTTCCTTACCTGTACACTCCTTCATAGGCTTCTTGATATAATCACCAGGTACATCTGTAAACAGACCATATACCCATACACAAACCTTGTCTTTGTCCTGATCCTTGAACTGTCCCTGTCTGTTGATCGTCCAGCTTAATAACCAGCTGGAATCCTGACAGCTTACAATACCGCCTGTAACAACCTTGCCTGTTCTCGGATCACGTTTGCAGATATCTGTAATATAAGGAATGATCTTATCATCCAGAGTAGTCACTGTTGCTGACTCCCAGTTTGTCTTAGCAATATCAGAACAGAATTTCTCAGGATGTCCGAAGGACGGATCCTGTTTTGCAATATTTTTCCAGAGGCTCCAGCATCCGCTTGTACGAACTTCTGCGTCTCCATTCGGTGCATGGTTTTGATCGCCGTAGATGGTTCCCTCTGTACAACTTCCGTTTGTCACAAATACAAGGTCGTTCTCAGTAAGAACGATTCCTTTTTCCACACCATTTACCTTGCACTCGATTGCTTTTGCGATTTTCTTATTTCCTTCAAACTCAAAGAGTACATTTGTAACCTCTGTATTGAACTGGAATTCAACGCCTGCTTCTTCCAGATATTTCTGCATTGGCAGGATCAGAGATTCGTACTGATTATATTTTGTGAATTTCAGGGCACTGAAATCCGGAAGTCCGGAAATGTGATGGATAAATCTCTGGAAGTATAATTTCATTTCCAGTGCACTGTGCCAGTTCTCAAATGCAAACATGGTTCTCCAGTATAACCAGAATGTGGAATCAAATACCTCCTCATCAAATACATCTTCAATTGTCTTATCATAAAGATCTTCATCCTTTGTCATGAACAGCTTCATGATCTCCATGCAGCCCTTCTGGCTCAGATTAAATTTACCGTCTGTATGAGCATCCTTGCCTCTCTCTTTTGTTGCACGGCAGAGAGAATAGTTCGGGTCTTCTTTGTTTAACCAGTAGTATTCATCAAGTACAGATACGCCAGGTGTCTCAATGGATGGAATACTTCTGAAAAGATCCCATAAGCACTCGAAATGGTTTTCCATCTCACGTCCCCCACGCATCACATATCCGCGGCTCGGATCAAAGATACCGTCACATGCACCGCCTGCAATATCCATTGCTTCCAGAATGTGGATATTCTTTCCTGGCATCTGTCCGTCACGTACAAGGAAACAGGCTGCTGCAAGAGAAGCCAGTCCGCTTCCTACGATATAAGCATGTTTGTCATCTACGCCTTCCGGCTTTCTCGGACGGGCAAATGCTTCATAGTTACCGTTTGTATAATAGATTCCCTTACTGTTTTTCTCATATTTTCCACGTTCTGTATTGCGATATTCACTTGTATTATGAAGTGCATCATAATCTTCTTTTTTCTTTGTCTCAGCTGTTTTATACTTCTTTCCTGCTGCCACTGCTGCCACACCTGCTCCAACTGCCAATGCGGATACAAGTCCTAAACCTTTATTTTTACTCATAATACACATCCACCTTTCTTAAATTCTTCTTTAGAAGTTCTTTCAGTTCTGTGATTTTAAATGCTTTTCGTTCTCTCTGCTTTACCCATGTTCCGGAAACTCTTTTCGCCTGCCGGAAATCTCTTGATCTCCCGGCAGACATCTTCATGACTTTTACATTCTTATCTGTATGTTTCCCATATCATAAGCATTTCATCCGTCTGAATCATCTGTTTGTTGCTATGGCTGTATATTAACAGTAAAAATATGATTCTACAATTTACAAAAGCCGCTGAATGATAAGTTTTTTATCACTCTGCGGCTTTTGTAAAGAATTTTGATGTAATTATACTTCCGTATTTTTTTATACTATTTTTCTATATTATTTTTCTGAAAGTTATGAATAGATGTAGTCACTGTATCGTGAAGAGTCAGATCCATCATTCTTACCAGATCTTCAATATTTTCTTTCATTCCTTCCCTGATCCACTCAAGCATGATTCCCACAAAACCATATTTATAGAAGTCTGCAATAAATTTCTTATCCTCTTCTGTGATATTCAGACCCTTGCTTTTTTCTTCCACCACACCCACGATCAGATTATAGGTTAATTTAAAAAGATAATTTTCTATCCGCTCCCTGTCCACATTTCTGTAAACATTCATAATAAACGGTTTGTTTTCCAGCACTGCCTCAAATATCTGGGTCAGCCCTTCTGTCCAGGACTCAGAAGTCTTTTTACCCTGAAGGGCTTTTGTCCCATCTTCCACGCAGGACCATTCAACCAGATCATAAATATCCTTGAAATGATAGTAAAAAGCCATGCGGCTTATTCCGCAGTCTGTGGTAATATCTGTTATCGTGATCTTGTCCAGAGGTTTCTTCAGAAGAAGCCGTTTCAGGGATTCTTCCAGAGCTGCTTTTGTGGTATTTGGCATATAACTCCTCCTGTCTGCTTACTGTAATTATTTCCAGTCGTAGTTTCTCAGGTGTCCTTCCAGATTCATGTGGTCAAAATTATTCTGGCGCAGTGCCTCGTACAGAACGATTGCTACGGAATTGCTCAGGTTCAGAGAACGGATATCTCCGATCATAGGAATCCTTACACAGGTTTCCTGATTATTGACCAGAATGTCCTCCGGGATTCCTGCACTCTCTTTTCCAAACATAATGTAACAGTCTTCTTCATAATGAACATCTGTATAAGTCTGAGGTGCTTTTGTTGTTGCATAGTAAATCTTTGCCCCGGGATTCTTCTCCAGAAAGTCCTCAAAGTCCAGATATGTAGTTACATCCAAATCTTTCCAGTAATCCATTCCTGCTCTCTTTAAGGCTTTCTCACTTAAGGAAAATCCCAGAGGCTCGATAAGATGGAGTCTGGTTCCTGTTGCCACACAGGTACGGCCGATATTTCCTGTGTTTGCAGGAATCTCCGGCTCGTGAAGTACAATATTTAATTTTGCCATTTTGTTTTTATTCCTCTTGTTATTAATCGTCTGTCTTTTCTTAGAAAATTGTCTCTTAAGTTTCCTGCAGTTACTCTTTGAGAAGTTGCTGCAGTTCATCCTCTGCCGGACGTTCCAGATATCGGGCACTACCGCCACTGTAGAGAAGCCGGTCATTACCACTGTTAGTCTGACCGATGACCTCTGCCATAAATCCCTCATTGCGAAGTCTCTGTACCAGTGCTTCACCTCCGCGGATTCCAATCAATACTGCTCCATCTGCCTGAAGCTTATATGGATTCAGGTCAAAAATCTCGCACACTTCTATGGTTTCCTGACGAATCGGTACCTTACGGAAGTCTGCTTCCAGTCCTACTTCTGAAGCTTCTGCCATCTTCCAGAGCGCACTTAAAAAACCGCCCTCGCTCATAGCATATAATGCGCTGACATCTGCCTCCTGCGCAATCTTCCAGACAATACTGCCGGCTCCATAATCGTCCTGAAGTGAAATACAATTCTGAATAAAACCGGCAGAGAATCTCTCTGCCAGTTTGTCCTTTTTATTTTTTGCTATTACAGAGGTTCCTTTCAGAGCCACCGGACATGCCACCACCAGTTCATCTCCCGGTTTCAGGCATCCGGTTATTTCTGCCCTCAGAGCCTCCATTGCCGCCTGTCCCAGTCTCATTTTTTTCCTCCGAAAATTTATTATACGATCAGAGACAGAACTGTCGGCACTACCATTGCCAGTACCAGAATGATTGCAATAATTGCTGTGATCACTTTACGGTTCTTTGGATTAAACATTCCCATTTCTCTTCACCTCTTTAATCTCTGTTCAGGTTCTCAAACACATCTTTCGTCACATCTGTCACATGAGCGTTGTTAGTCAGCGGATCACGGTCTGCATAGTTAAACAGCAGCACTGTTCCATCTGCAAATACTTCCACATGTGCATTCTTTGCCACTTTTTCCCGTTTTCTGAAGTCCCATATCTGTCTCTCAAAAGGCTTCTGATCTCTGGCAAAGCCGGGACGGCTTTTCAGGTTTTCTCTCAGATAGAGATCATATACCATCTGGTCTTTTACCTGATCCATGGAAATCTCCGGCACATCCTCAAGAAATTCCAGCAGGATCTCATATCTTCGCATTCTTGTATGAGAAACATCACCATAGCCCTTTTCCATGTAAAAGCTGCCCAGTCTCTCATAAATCGAGAAAGCATCCTGGAAAAAGTTTTCCAGATATTCAAGTGTATTCTGGAATTGTCCACTATTATAATACACTTCCACCATATTTTCCACAGTTTTCAGCTTCAAAACGTGGTCATAATCCAGCCACTTCGTGGAAAGTACCTCATAAGGCTCCTGTGTTTTGTATACAATACCATATTCCCTGCACATCTCCATCATATGGGAACCCTTTAACACCTTCAAAAAGCCCAGCTGAAGCTGCTGTGGTTTCAGTGCATAAACATCATTAAAGGAATGCCGGAAGCTGTCGTAATCTTCATAGGGAAGTCCTGCAATCAGATCCAGATGCTGATGGATATTTCCAAAGCTGTGGATTCTGTCAACAATTCCTTTCAATTTTTCAAAATCCATAGTTCTGTGAATTGCCTTAATCGTGTCCGGATTTGTTGACTGTACTCCGATCTCCAGCTGAATCAGACCTGGGCGCATGGTGGACATTTCCTGCAGTTCCTCTTCTCTTAACAAATCTGCCGAAATCTCGAAATGAAAGTTTGTTACACCGTTATCGTGTTCATTAATGTATTTCCAGATTGCCATTGCATGGTCATGTTTACAGTTAAAGGTACGGTCTACAAACTTTACCTGCGGAACCTTATTGTCTATAAAAAACTGCAGCTCTTTCTTTACGGTCTCTGTATCTCTGAAACGCAGTTTCTTATCAATGGAAGAAAGACAGTAACTGCAGGAGAAAGGACATCCTCTGCTGCTTTCATAATAAATGATCCTGTTCTTAAACTCAGACAGATCTTTGTAAATGAACGGAATACTGCTTAAGTCCATGATCTGGCGCCATCCATTATGTATGATCTGATCTCCGTCTCTGTAACAGATTCCTGTCATATCTTTCAGGTTCTGCGGATTTTTTTCCACATAATATCCGGCAAGTTCTTTAAATGTTTCTTCACCTTCCCCGACCATAACACCTTTAAATTCTGAGTTTTCTGTCAGGAATTTCTCCGCATCATAAGAAACTTCCGGACCGCCGGCCCAAAAGTCGGCGCCCGGAAGAATCTTTATCAGATCTGCCATCAGTTCTTTTACAAAAGAAAGGTTCCAGATATAACAGGACACGCATACCACATCAGGATGCTCCAGATAAATATCACGCATGATATCATCTTTCTGCTGGTTGATGGTATATTCCTTTAATACAATATGATCTGCGTAATCAGATGCATATGCCTGCAGATCATAAACAGCAAGATTAGAATGAATATATTTTGCATTGCATGCCACTAATAAAATCTTCATAAATCTTTAGCCTTCCAATGCACTCTTCAGCTCTTCTTTGGAAGTAAGACCTACGAAGCGTTTCACTTCCGCACCGTCTTTAAACAGGATCAGTGTCGGAATGCTGACTACACGAAACTGCTGTGCAAGTGCCATATTCTGATCTACGTCTACTTTTCCTACTGCGTATCCCTCTTCTGCCAGTTCTTCTACAACCGGACCCTGACGCATACATGGTCCACACCATGTTGCCCAGAAATCTATAAGAACCGGTTTCTCAGATTTTAATACTTCTGTTTCAAAATTTGCTGTTGTAATCTCTTTTGCCATGATTTATATCTCCTTTGCTTATTCTTTATAAAAATTTGCAATGTAAGTTCTCTGGTTTTATAATATCAACACTATAACCCTGTTAAATTTTCAGTTTTTATTTTAGATTTTTATTTTAAAGATCTTACATACTTCCCTGCATTAATACCTGCCTGTGCTCCCTCATACACAGCTTTCGCCACCTGAAGAAGTCCACCTGTACAGTCACCTGCCGCATAGAGTCCCGGGATGGTTGTTTCCATATTTTCATTAACTTTAATGTTGCCTTTTTCCGTAAGTTCAGCTCCCATCTGGCGGGCAATCTCAGTACTGCCTGCAGTTCCCATTGCAATAAATACACCCTCTGCAGGACAGAAATCATTTGCCTGCTGACCTGCTTCTGCATTTATTTCCTCCGCCTGCACATCAGATTCAAGACGGATTCCGGATACCAGATCATCGCCCTCTACAGACTGGATCTTCATTGTGTTTACACTGATATTTTCTTCAGGTGTAAATTCCGGTTCTTCACCGTTTGTATAAATGGTTACTGTAGAAGCAGTATTAGACAATTCCTTTGCTTCATGCATGGCGAAATCACCGTTTCCAAGAACTGCTACATCCTTGCCTCTGTAAAAGAAAGCATCGCAGATTGCACAGTAGCTGACACCTTTTCCCTCAAATTCTTTAACACCCGGGATCTTCGGTGCAGCGCGCTTACTTCCTGTTGCAAGAATCAGACTCTGAGTCTCGAATTCA
>ERZ773104.3616-NODE-3616-length-14473-cov-2.786031_pt1 | contig 14473 bp, 14 predicted proteins | sample MGYA00511920_ERZ773104 | MGnify/ENA primary metagenome ERZ773104 (study PRJEB29015, sample SAMEA2737857) | human gut metagenome | biome: human gut; feature: human-associated habitat; material: faeces | place: China | collected 2012 ...
CGTCCAGCAGAATCGGCGCTGCCTGATGATTTCCCACAAATCCTACAATACCACACATACTCCTTTAATCCTCCTGTTATTCCTTCAGTTTATGCTCCGTTATACAAATTGACAATTTTACCTTTGTCGGATGCCAGGAATCGGTACCGACTTGTTATTGGTATTGTAGCAGATAATTGCTAAATTGAAAAGTACAAATTGTTTTTTGATTAAAAAGTGCAAATGTCATTTTTTAGTTAATTAAAAATGCAAATTTGCAACTAAAAAGTGCAAGTTCAAGGTTTTTCTGTCTCTTTTTCTATTCCGATCATCTTTTCCGCCGCCATTTCCGGAACCTGTATCACGCCCCATCGATACAGCAGCGGATAGATATAGGATATTCCCCGAATATCACCCAGCTCTTTCGGGCGGCCTATCACTGTGCCCCTCTCCATCTGCAGCGCATTCTGAAACGCCAGCACCACCGAACTCCAGGCCAGAGTCTTGCTCTCCCTGCGTCTGCTCACCAGCAGCTCCCGGTTATAGTCGCCGCTTCGTCCCCGTTTCAGCGTATAAGAAAAGGGCAGGCCTGATATCGTATAAAACGCCTCCCCCTGAAATGCCACAACGGCCTGCCAGAGGGCGTCCTCGGTCCGGGTGCGCTGAAGCCGTTCCACTGCCATGGGCTGCTGCGCGGCGGGGGATGATTGGTTTTGGGGGTCACACATGGTTGTTCTCCTTATCCCGTTTTGAATTAATTCACTGCCCTTTTAGGAAAAGTGGATGCCTAATAGCATTGCCAATACCAGTAAAAATAGCTTAAGTTGACTATTGCAATAATTGATTTCAGATACTTAATTTCATTAACCTCTCACTATACGACACGATTGATGTAGTGCGGAACACCGCCTGTTATGCCGTAGATTCTCATACCTTTTATTCAGCTTCCTAAGCTCATCCTCACGGCAATAAATCTGAGCCATTTCCTTCGCTGCTTCCGCATCCAGTGTTGTAGTTAAATGCAATTTCTTTTCTGCTAAATCATTCTATCTTCTCATAACAATGATAACATATCTTTTGCTTTACATAAGCCGGATGATTCACATCTACCATCTCACCGCAATTCGGGCATTTAATACTATTTCCGATTTGCATATTAAACTGCTCGAAAAAGCTATCTTCCAAAGATACTCTTCGAATGTCTCTGAAATTCTCCATATGGTCAATTTTATCCATCAGATTTGTAATAATTCTATTATGATAAAGGTTTTGACTTGTATAACATGCGTAATCCAAATAATAGACATTATATACAACGCCCTTATTGTCTTTATGCGAAATTCCCTTTTTTCGTAAATGAATCACTCGCAAATCAATCAGGTCATTTAATTCTTTATTCTGTTCATACTTTTCAGGTACCAGAAAATGGCATCTCTTTTTCGATATCAGAATCTCCTCTATGATTCTATCAAGCAGCAACCTTGCACTTACATTTGCGTCTACCGCTTTCTTTTTATCGACCTCATACCATTGCGCTGTTGCCTTTCGAACATCCGTTACTCCTATATGTCTGTTCTTTGGGCTACGATAAAAAATATTATATGCCGCTATAAAAATATTTAGGAAATCACGCGGTATTCCCGCAGAGGCAATTAATATCTCTCTCAATGCCTGATTTGTCAAGAATTGATTAATAAAGCTATGTACCGGATGCCCTTCCTGGTCTTTCGTAAATTTCTGATATGTCCTCGGAGCAATCATATATAATTGCTTAAACAGCAGTTCATTAAAGAATTCTCTGGTACTCTCAGGATTCAATTCGTAAATATACCTATTGTCTAGCGAACACCCGAAAATATCTCCACCATCTTCCAGCCCTACCCTGCCTTCTCCCAACAGTCGCGTTCGATTTGGTATTGCCGCAATTTTTACTGTAATTTTCCGGGTAATAAAAGCCCTTTTTATAAATTCAGCCAGAATAAATTGACTATTCTCCGGAATTTCCGACCACTCATCAAGCAAGCAAAAAACTCTATCCAAATCAATTATCCGGAATATTTCTTCTAAAATATCCGCCATATCTGAAAATGAAATGTACTTAATTTGAGTTTTATTCGTCTCTGTGCCCTGGTCATAGCCTCCGTCCATAGTCATTCCCAGTTTTTTGCTCAAATTTAAGCTTGCCGCCACTTTTTTCAATTCGCTGATTTTAAAACCGACTTCCCCCATCTTAGAGACACTCTGGCCATCAAAATTGCGGTTTAACTTATGAAATAAATCACGGATATTACTCCGTTTACTTTCTATAAATTGTTCGTCAGCCTTATACTCACGATATATATATTCTACGTTTTCATAAATGCATCGTAATATTTCAACCAAAATTTCCTGAAACACAATTAGCGCATAATATAAGTCATTGTTGTCTTCCAACATTGGCTTATACTTGCGCAAGTCTATATAAACAGGTAAATATTTTTCTTTTTTCTCTAATAAGCTTTCCTGAAGTGCTTTCAACAGATGTGTTTTTCCGGTTCCTCTTCTTCCGTAAATTACCTGATACTTAATGCTGCTTACGTTTTTCAGTATTTCCTCCCCTGCGTAGTACTCCAGGTAATTTGTATCTGTATTGTATTCGGCTCTTAAATATCCGTCCAAATCGTTGATGCTCTTGCATACATTTGCATCAAAAACATCTAGACTTGTTTGCTTTTGTTTTTTGACCACTTTAATTATTCCTCTCTAGTAAAACATACTCCTTGTTTCCTCTCAAAGCTTCCTAATTTAGAGGATTTCGGTGTTCCATACTTACCCTACTACCTCGCTGTCTACGCTTCACGGTTCCAGTTACCTATGAACCGTGCAAGACTCGCTAACGAATGAGTTGGTTATTCTCTTTTCGTGTAGGATTTCCGCCTGCTCGGTGAAATGCCCTTGGCTGGGCGCACGAGTCTGACCCCAATGCTACTCCTGTATCCGACACTCTCATCTGTCACTTTTTAAGTAAAGTGGCAAATATGCTAAATGTCAATGATACAGTACACTAGTCTTGTCGTCTCATAACTTTAATCACCGCATTTATCACAACACATCCTACCATACACCCAACACTATTATGGAGCATATCATCCCATTCAAACAATCCTCTCCTGAAAATCAACTGGCATACCTCAATAAATGCCGAAAACACAAAGCCTACCCCAAACGCCTGGTTTGCTTTTACAGGGTGATTTCGAATGAATGGCAGTAACATTCCTAACGGAAAAAATAAAATACAATTCAGAAAGTTTTCTTGCAATAGTTCTTTATCATGATGTAAAAGTACACATTTCCAAGACCAGAATGGCATCCATTTGCAACGCCGAATCCCCGGCTGGCGAGTAAACACTGTAGATGCAAAAACTATAGTCAAATAACAAATGGCTACTAGAATGGATACTACCTGAATTATTTGTAATTTATTTTGATACAAAAGAACCAATAAAATCAAACAAACCACAGTAAAAAACAAGAAAAATAATATCACTTCTCGCTCTGTCCATGGTCGGTTATGCTTTTGCAAAATCTCGTAAATATTCATATTCCTCCTAGCGGTTTTAATTTTTTCTATCAATTCACTCCTCTAGATTACATACATCCCAAACATTCAAAGTACTATACACATATTTTCTCTTTATTTGCAGCCACCATCTCTAACAATCTCACAATTTTTCTAAAAAAGCCTTTATTATTTTCCGTACAATATGATTTCCCATGCAAAAGGTAATTACAAAATAAACTAAGCATGACACGCTGACACTCACTGCTAGATTTGCAAAACGCTCTTCTAGCAAAAACGCACATACTGCACATACAATAATAACCCCCATCGTTCCTATCAAAGTTGATTTCACATCACTGTTAAAAATGACTATAGAATCTATATATTTTCTCCCTATATAAAAAGTCATTGCACAGACAACTGCCTCTGATAACAATGTAGTAAATGCAGCCGCCCCAATCCCCCAAAGAGGAATAAGAATAAAATTCAAACCAATATTAACTATAGCTGATACAATAGTTGCTTTTAAGAAATATTTTTCCTGTTTATTGGGAATTAAAATTGATTGTGAAAACAAGCATGCAGACACAGCAAAAAACATGGCAAATGCCAGTATTCTCAACGCACCCGCGCCATTAACATAATCCTGTCCTCCTAAGAAATAGAGAATATTATCAGCCTGAAACAATAATCCCACAATACATGGAACAATAAGAGTTACCACACTGTCAAATACCTTCTTATAAGAAGAGTAATATTCCTCTTTATTATCGTGAGCTAAATAGAAAGAGAAACGTGGAACAGTAACCAAAATCATTGCATTCAACATTTCCTTAATAGACGTATAAACTTTAGATGCTGCCGAATAGTATCCGACATAATTATCAGCAAAAAATATACCCAAAATGGTCACATCTGCTAACAAATAAATCTTAATAGCCAGACTATTAGAAAACAGTGTAAACATCGGAATAAGATGTTTCTTAAAGTTCGGTCTTATAGTTAAATGAAAAAATATCTTTTTTCGGATATGAACAATATTTAGCAAGTTACCACCAACAGAAGATAACATACCAATTACAGCGTATTTATACACGTCCCCCGGTTCTTTAACTAAGAATACCAATACGACAAGACAAAACACTTGAACTACAATATATCGAATAGTAATAAACAAGTAATCTTCCAAAAGTGTGTTTACCCAGTCTGCCCCAAGTGTAGTAAGTATGATAGATATACTTAAAATCAAAATAATCTGACTGTAATCCGTAAGTTTACTCCATCCTAAAAGCAACAGCGCTAAGGCAATATACGAAATCACAGTCATTATAAGATTGATAGTATAAACTTCTGAAATAAATATTTTCAGAGTTTCTATATCTCCCCGGTAAGCCTGCCCTTCCCGTACAGCATAAGTGGAAATGCCAAGTGCAGCTAACAGCAAAAAATAACTAATCACAGATTGCGAAAATGAATAGGCTCCCATTCCGCTGGCTCCAAGTTTATGCGATGCGTAAGAGAACGTTATTAACGGAAAGACCATAGCGCTTCCCCTGCGAATCATATTTAAAACTGCATTAATTTTTAACGAATGTGTTCTCATAGTCCTCCCAAAATCATCTAAACTCACAATTACCTGCCTAACGTAAATGGTCCCAAATCCATCTTGATAATCCATCGCTTTTCACTACTAATATTAAAAATAAAAAAGTACGCAATAAACATAATTAGCATTACTTTTATTCCAGTAAACGAGAAATAAGTTGAAAAAAACAAATCATCAATCACTATATAAATCACTGTATATGAAAGATAGCAATATATAACCTCGTAAAAATTCAACTTACTCTTTCCTTCAGTTCGATCAATTTTATAATACAATAAACTCAACATGATACCCTGTAACCAAGGTAATATCAAAATACCCATCATTCCAAAATCATGATAAAACCTTCTATATGCCGTATAGATATTTCCAATATTTTTTCCATTAATTTTTCGGAATTCCAAGTATCGAACTACATTCTTTAAGTTGGTTCCTTTAATATACATATTTCTGTGTAAGGTAACAAAGGTCTCTTCACCTATAAGCGTCGGTGGAGCTGTTGGCTCCTTCAGAAATTGATCCAAATTTCTTACTCCTCCAGACAAATAAACTAAGGAGTAGTTTTTAAAGTCAAATCCTTTTAATGTACTATATCTTCCGAGCAATATAAGCGAACCAAAGAAAATGGGGATCAAGATTATAGCAATCCTCGCTACTATCTTCATAGATTTAGCATTTACTCTTTCTTTCCATCCATCTTTATATTTTGTTGAAATAAACCAAGAAATGATAGCAGCAAAAAATATTTGAATTATTCCTCCTCGATTTGATTGTAACAAACATTCTGCCGAATACATAAAAACTGGGGTAAGCAATAGTACATCTTTTTTCTTGAATTGTTTGTTTACACTGTTTTTTATCAAAACAAACACACTGCAGTATGCGAACGCCCTTGACATATATGTTAAAAGATTCCATATAGCCCCGCGTCCATTCTCACCAATCAAAGTGCCTTGACTACGCATGTTTCTATAATTTTGAATAAGTTGAGCAAGTGAAAATAATGAAGTACCTCCTACACGAATGACATAAGAATACATTCCATACAAAGATAAAAGACAAATTATAAATATAATTATCAATTTGAATGTACTTACTTCTATTCTAGTTTCACTTCCTTCTTCCACAGGAAACGATGCATATCTTCTGTTAATATTGTGTGATGCCAATCCCCTTGCCATCCAGCATCCTAAAGCATATGTAGCAGATCCAACCAAATATACTAACGTAGTAAACACTCCATATTCATTTAAATTCCATTGGTTGTACATTAAAAACATCCCCGCCACTGATGCAATTGAAAACAACAAATATAGGTTAATAGGACTCAAAAAATCCTGATCAATAAAATGGTATGAAAATAAAAATAACCCTACAACTCCTATTAATAAAATAACAGCCATATTACCTCCGCAATGCCTATGCTAAAAAAACATTCCACCAAATGGTATTTTTTAGAATAAATAATTATGTAAAGCCAAATAACCCCAAACCATTTCTCAACTGTCGCATTCCTGTATTGGTATATTACAAATCAGTTTCTCCCTACCAATAGACTTAAGTGTTTTTCTATATGTTTCCAAGCATCAATACTATCTACTTACTTATACATTCTCCATTATAAGTAAATGTCAATACTGCAACTTTCACTGTGTTTTATTACTCATAACTTTTATTAGTAAAATATCATTTAAATTCTATTGAACAATATACTGTATCGCCAAACCATCCTTGTTTTTCTATCTCTCTTTTTCATAAACTGATTATGAATCAGTTTGAACTTTGCCATGGGATTAAAACGATATTTTATAATATTCTCAACAATCTTTCTATTTTGTTCTGAAATTAAGCTACCATACTTCAAATAGACTTCTTCTATATATCTTTGTTTTGTATGATTTCTTTTTAAAAACAAAACGGGAACTGCTCTTTTTAGCATATACATAATGCTACTATGATATAGTTTTGCTCCCTCTATACCCACAGTATTATTTCCATGTTGACGATAGAGTATATATGACTCCTTATCAAATACAATAACACTTCCTATTAGCTTTGCAATATGATAAACCCAGCTGTCATGCAAAATTGTTGTTTCAGGCTTATATTTTAGACATATTTCCGCCAAATTTCTATCAAAAATCATCGTGCAACCTGAAGCAAGATTTTTCCACAACATCTCAAAAATATCATCGTAATAAAGGATATCTTCTTTTCTGAGCACATTAAGCATTTCGTCAGTAAATGTTTTATTAGAATAATATAAAATACCTCTTTCACCATGTTGAACAGCTTCTATTTTTTGTAAACCAGCTGATAGTTTATCAGACAGCCATACATCATCCTGATCTGCAAATGCAAAATAATTGTTTTCAGAATTATTAAATGCATATTCCAGCAAAGACAGGAAACTTTTTTGTATACCTACATTATCTATTCGTTCCCGGTTTATAAATATGATATTTCCATAATCAGAAGCATACTTTTCAATAATCCGAATCGTATCATCTGACGAACCATCATCACGAATATATAAGTGAATTGTTTCTCTCAGATTTTGAGAAATAATACTATTTATTTGTTCTTTTACATACTTTTCTCCGTTATATGTAGACATAAGAACAGCTATTGCCATTTCATTTCTCCTCATTAAAAAAATCAATAATCCAACCGTCTAAATGAGTGTATCCATTTTTTTCCGCATCTTTCGGTATACTCATATATTCACCATATAAATTTTTTAAGTACTGATCATAACCGATCGGAACTGGAAAATTTCTTCCTTCAAAAAGCATATTTACCGATGATGCCATATGCTCTCTTCTAATTGTTTCTCTTGAACCATAATGAATAGGTAATGTTGCCCCTACATATGTAGCTTTATCATAGTTAAATTTCGCTGCATATCTATCCATTTTATAAGCAAATCCACGAGAGCCTATTGATTTGGTAATTAGAGCCGCAACTGATTTAATCACACGATACTTTTCATGCTCCTTAAATTCCGTTCTTATACTGGTATTCCGAATTCCATTCATTATTCGTAATTTTTTATAATAAAATTTCTGGTGAAGCGAGGATTCTGGCAATCCATCTATCGCAAAAATATCTAGATGAATGCCCACAGGTTTATAATTCAAATTTGTTGTGGTAATACAACTGTTCAAATCACTAACCTGTGCAGAAGGTCTCTGCCATTCATCGTCAGTAAATAGTGAGCCCACTTTATATTTTCCTGCATACTCCTCGGCAAAACCAATCAGGAATCGTTCATAATCCGCCCTGGGCATCATTAGATCTCCATCATCATCCCACGGAATAAAGCCATGATGCCTAACTGCTCCAAGGCAAGTCCCTCCTGACAGAAAATATGTGATATTATTTGTTTTGCAATAATCATCTATATCACACATGATCTGAAAAATGACATTCTGCATACGTTTGACAATTTTCTTCGTTGTCTCTATATCATCCATCTGTTTCTTCCTCTGTTCATAATATACACTCATCTATTTCGCAACAAATTTTGAAATTACTATTAGCACAATATTCTTCCAGAAATATACTTTTCACTTAGCTAATTCAAAACTCACTTTATATATCTAATTTTCAGTTTCTAAATTATCTCCTTTAAAATCTCTACTGTATGAGAGAATCCTGTCTCCGCATCAAATAGTCCATTCCACCCCAATTCGAGAAGATTATCACTCTCCAACGATGAATTGCTCATAGGATTAAAGCTCTTCCTTTCTGCCTCTGTAGGTAATTCCATCTTAAGTTCTACATCAGCTACCTTAGCAAGTATTTCAGCCATCTCTTTGATTGTCACTATAGAGTTAGGATTAGAAATATTGTAAGCATGAACATTTTCACCTTTAATCAGCACCTTCAATATCGCAGATGCACAATCCAAGCAATAACAATAACTTCGGATTTGTGAACCATCACTTTTCATCACAATATTTTCGCCTTTTGCAACATCATATGCCCAAGCAGAAGACACTCGATTATCATGCGGCGATGCTGTAGGTCCATAGATATGTCCTGGACGGACTATCACTGATTCTACACCATACTCATCAGCATACGATGCACACAATGTTTCCGCTGCTCTCTTACTAACGGAGTAAGAATTTCTGGAATTCAAAAGCTCAATATAACCATACTCACCTTCTTTATATGGTTCATTTCCTTCTTTCTCCCCATACACCTCACTAGAGCTAATATACAGTATTCTTTTCGTACCATATGCTTTAGCATAATCCAACAGATACTTCATGCCTGTAAAGTTACTGAGCATAGTCTCAACCGGTTCTTTCACAATCATGGACGGAAATGCATTACTAGCTCCATGAATAATATAATCACAATAGAAATTCAGCTTATTATCTGTCCTAGACGCATCATAAAGCACAAAATTGAAATCCGGTCTTTCTATCATCTTGCTGAAGCGGGAAATCATTTTTTCAACACAACGACCCGCAGCATAAATTTTAATCTTATTATTATGCGTGTCATTATATCGGAACAAAACGTCCACCACAGATGAACAAATAAGTCCTGCTGCACCCGTAATCATCACAGACTTACCTGCAAGTTCATCCAATTCTGGAAGACTTTCCACTATTAAATCCAAATCCATTATCCATTCTTTGCTCTCGTAAATTGTCAATTTTTCACCTATACCTTTAACCAATCAGATCTTCTTGCCACCAAAAGAGCCTTGAAAATATCAATATCCTCCACCGTAGTAAGTTTAATATTCTTCTCAGAACCAGCTGAAAAATATACCTGCTCGCCCATTTCAATCATAAGTGTACAGGAAGCAACCGAGTTTGTAATTCCAGCTTTCAAAGCTCTCCGGTGGAGCTCACATATCTGTCCAATATGGAATGCCTGTGGTGTTTGCGTTCGTTTCAACCTATCTCTGGGGTAAGATCCAACTGAAACTATACCATCCTCAGTCTGCAACATAGCCTCCGCACACGGGATAACTGTAATAGCATTACCATGTTCATTGGCCACGCGAATGTTATCAGAAATAATTTCCATAGAAACCATAGGTCGAATAGCATCATGAATAAGCACAATATCCTCTGGTGCAAAATGCTTTTCTAACTCATATACTCCATTACGTATAGAATCCTGACCGTTCTTTCCACCAGGTATAACATACTTTAACTTAGTAATATTAAACTGTTTAGCATAAGCCCAAAGCACCTGCTCCCAACCTTCAATGCACACAACAGCGATTGCATCAATTTCCGGATGCTTCTCAAACGCTTCCAATGTGTATACTATAACAGGACGCTCATTCACAGTAATAAACTGTTTTGGAATATCCTGATGCATCCTATTACCAGAACCGCCCGCAATTAATAATCCTACGTTTGCCATTTTATTTTCCCCCTTATTTTATATGTGTTGGAATTCTCTTATTCTCTGGTGGAAGTTTCATATATTCTCCATATAGTTCAGATAAATAACTATCGTATCCTTGAATTGCCATGTAGCTACGACCTTCAAAAGGAACCTGTATATAATCGCTAATTATTGTTTTATCGAATTCCAATCTGCCTATTTGGTCAAACCATGTATTATATATATTGATTTTTCTATAATCTTTATCATTTTTCCCCCATTGAGACACCTTCTCATACCAATGCAACTTTTTTTCTGTTTGAAACGGCCTACCTAAAATCCATGTTGCAAAAAGTAAAACTTTATTCTTAAAAGAAAACCTCTCGTATTGGGGAATATCTTTCAACATTCCTTGCAACATTTTAAGTACAAAAATCTTTATTTTTGCAATTTGCTTATTTATTGGTATAGCATCAAACACAAATAAATCAATACACCGCTCCTCTGCATCTTTATAAAGATTGCTATTTGTTGTTATTCGTTTTACCCAGGATTTACCAATTATCTCATATCCTATCATTGGAACTTTTGAAATCTTATCCAAAAACTTGTTATAATTGACCCTGTCGAACATTACATCCACATCGTCATCCCATGGAATAAACCCTTTGTGCCTAACTGCCCCCAATAAGCTTCCACCTGATAAACTATAGTTTATATCGTTTTCAATGCAATATCGATTAAAATCATCCATCATATGAAGGTACTCCTCATGAAGCTTATTTAATCCATATGCATCGTCAATTTCATTTAAGTTCCAATCTGTCATGCTGCAACCTCCATCATCTGAGATGAATAATCACAGCAAATTACTTTACTTAGGCAGAATGCCCCCCCCCCGAAATTATTTCTGCTTTTTCATATTCTGTATAACTCCTAAACGGATCAATTACAACATACGTATGATGTACAACTTGATCTTCAATTGGTGGTAACTTCATGTAATCTCCATATCTCTTTTTCAAATACTTTTCAGGTTCTGTCGGACCGTAAAATAATTTACCCTCAAATTCTAATTCTTTTGGTTCCGCAAACCATTCTTTAGGATATGAGATTGCAGTCAACAACGTGATATCCTGTCCAAAATAATCAAGGATTTCATCTCCACGTACATCTACCAATTTTTTTTGCAATTGCTCTATCTTTCTTTTACGTTTATCCGACGAATACATTCCAAGAATAAGCCTTGAAACGTTTGCCAATAGTTTCCCATGATTAATCGGAGCCCTATTATTAACTAACACTTTTAATAAATGCGATTGTAGTATGTGAATTATTTGTCCCGGTTTATCCGGCGAGCATTCATAGTATGGATATATATCAACATATATTCCTTTGCATGTCTTTAATCCTACTTCATCACCCTCTATACAAGTTGTTTCGCAATCTCGAATCCTCATAGAAATTGATCTGTAATCCCAATCCGTTTCCCTACTTTGAACAAAATACCTTGTTCCAAACTCAGCCTGCAAATCTATCAATTTTTTTGCATCAGCAAATGGCATCAATACATCAATATCATCATCCCACGGAATAAACCCCTTATGCCTTAAGGCTCCAAGACATGTTCCAAATGCTAGATAATAGCGCAAATTATATTTTTTACATACTTCGTCAAGTTTTGTTAATATGTTTAACTGTACCTTTCTTACTTCTTGGCGCAAAGCAATCTCATTCTCCATAAATATCCCTTCCAAATATTTTTATCTATTACCGAATAGCACTATACAACCCATCTGAATTTTTAAACCAAATACATCTCATACACAGTTTTTCTGGTGCAATAAAATCCTTTTTTATATTGTCACCGATATAACAAGCCTTCTCATACTGTACCCCCAACTGTTTTACCATCAATTCAAAAGCTCTAGGATTTGGTTTTCTGTATTCCATCCCTCCTAGCTCATCTGTGATTATCGTCGGGTAGTCTAATTCTAAGGCTCTCAACTTTGCTTTCTGACCTTCCGGCCTGCCATCTGTAATAATTCCTACATTTTTCATTCTAGACAACATTTGCCGTACACCTGGATAAAGTTTAATATCAGGAGTCTGAAAACGATATATATGGAGAGCTTCGTCTTTCGCTGCCGTCAAACTGTGACGTTCAAGAACCTCATCTATTGCCTTCCCTCCACTTTCAAAAACTGACCACATCTCATCTGCCAGCTCTGGAATTTTAAAACTTTCAGCAATCTTTCTATATCCACTTTTTACATACTGTTTTTCACTGTAAAGTGTATCATCCAAATCAAATATCACTGCATCCAGATCACTAATATACTTCTCCGCATCTAAAATATTATCTATCTCTATCATTTACTTAACCCTAATACTCTGATCAAATCGACTGTAAACCGCTCCATCTTCTGCTGCTCCATCTTTATACTCCATTTTTTCTCCATTTAGTAATCTAATCATAGCTTCTGCACTATCTGCACCTGCTTTAATAGTAAGGGGCGCACCGCCACCAAATCGCGGATTAATTTCAATATAATAATCATCCCCAGTAATTTGCTCTCGGATTAACTGTACTGTAATCTGTCCACATGGCTTATAGTGCGCTATCAACTGCTTCATCTCTGCTATGATTTTCTGATCTTGAACTATCTGAGTTTTTAACACTTCACCAGAACGAACCGCCAAACGAATTCTCGGGGTGATGAATACCGGATTTCCATCAAAATCACAAAATATATCCACAGTGTATTCTGTACCGCTGATATATGGCTGAATAATATAATCAGGTACCTGCTCTGCATATACTCTCATTTCATCAGCATTTTCCACTCTATATGCATTGATACTTGAACTACCATCTTTCGGTTTAATGAATGCCGGGAAACTACCAGCATACTGTTTCCAATCATCTACGGGAAGTGGCGAAAGCAATCCTACTGAATGAAAATAAGTTGCTGTGAGTCTTTTATCACGGCATAATGCAATTTTCTCCGAATTACTGATAATCACTTTTGTATTGCCAAATTCATCTCGGTTCTGTGCAAGAACAAGAAGATCCGTATCAATTGTAGGTATGAGAGCATCAATACCTTCTTCTTCACAAATTCTTTTCAATTCCGGTATATATCTCGCCTCTTTTATTCTCGGAGCAATTATGGTGCGGTCACAGAACGCTAAGGCCGGAGCAGAATCTGTGATATCAGCACCGTAAATTTTCAAGCTTACATCCAATTTTTCAGCCGCATCTCTAAACGCCTGCATCAATTCAACACGTCTACCAACACTAGTAAATAAAATTTTCATGCTATAATTTCCTTTTTTGCTCTAATAATGTATTTCGCTAAATTTATCCCACATCCACTTTTCAAGTTCAGATGTTATATTATGTCCCTTTGGCGCTAATTCATCTGGATATCTACTCTGCAAGCGCTTAGTTGCTAAAATATCGAATTTTCCAATTATTCTCGCTGGAACACCTGCTGCAACCGAATTATCTGGTATATCCTTGTTCACTACCGCTCCTGCTGCAATTACTACATTTGATCCAATCCTCACATCTGGAAGAATTATTGTATTAGCTCCTACAAAAACATTATCTCCTATCTCGATACATCCTATATTCTCATGATAAAAATCCCCCCCCGAAAATATATAGCTTTTATTCAGCATTAAATGAATCGCATCGTGAGAAATTAACGACACTTTAGACGCTAAGTGCACATTATTTCCTAGTGAAATTAATTGTGAACAAAGCGGTACTTTCCTTTCCATAACTGTACATCCTTCACCTACTGAATGAAAAATATGATGTTTCCTAATGTATTCTGCACGTTTATCGCTTCCAAATATCATGCACAGTCTAATCGTATGCCATATTCTGTAAAATTGTACTTTATTCATCTCTTACACCTCTTTTTTGAATACAGTATGCGCACTATTTTCATCTATATTTTAACAAATTATTTATC
>ERZ773104.3617-NODE-3617-length-14470-cov-3.983351_pt1 | contig 14470 bp, 8 predicted proteins | sample MGYA00511920_ERZ773104 | MGnify/ENA primary metagenome ERZ773104 (study PRJEB29015, sample SAMEA2737857) | human gut metagenome | biome: human gut; feature: human-associated habitat; material: faeces | place: China | collected 2012 ...
TCAAGTCGGATCTTGCGGGGGAAGAGACCGCATTTATCGCGGAATGGGGAAGCGGAAAGCCGGTCCTCGCATTCCTGGGTGAGTTTGATGCACTTTCCAGTCTTCAGCAGGAAGCAGACAACCTGGAACGCTGCCCGATCCCGGGAAAGACGAACGGACATGGCTGCGGTCATCATCTGCTCGGAACAGCTTCCGTGGCTGCGGTGGATTCCTTAAAAACGTATATGGAAGAGAACCATATGAGCGGAACGATCCGTTACTATGGCTGCCCGGCAGAGGAGAATGCAGGCGGAAAAGCATACCTGGTCCGCGACGGCTACTTTGATGACTGTGATATCGCGATCACATGGCATCCGTATACCATGAATAAAGCAATGAAGGGCGGTTATCATCTGGCAAACTTCCGTGCATTCTTTACTTTCCATGGAATTTCCTCCCATGCGGCAGGTGCTCCGGAGCTTGGGCGTTCTGCGCTGGACGCAGTTGAGATCATGGATATCGGTGTCAACTATATGAGAGAGCACATGATCGATGCGGCGAGAGTTCACGGCGCGATCACAAACTCCGGCGGAATCGCTCCGAACGTGATCCCGGCTGAGGCGCAGATCCTCTATGCGATCCGTGCACCAAAGGTAACACAGGTCAAGAAGCTTTATGAGCGGATGTGCGATATTGCAAAGGGCGCGGCTCTGATCACAGGCACGACCGTTGATATCAAGCAGGTTGCAGCATATTCCAACCTGATCAATAATGATACACTGGCGGATCTTGTTCAGGAGAATCTGGAGCATGTGGTTCCGATCGGCTATACGGAGGAAGAGCTTGCGTATGCAAAGAAATTCCAGGGTGTGATCACAGAGCTGGATAAAGAAGGAATGAAGGATCAGGCGGCAGTGATCGGAGGAAAAGAGCATAAACAGGAGCTCTTAGAGCAGCCGATGTGGGATCTTATTGTTGATAAAAACAGTGCTTACGGCGGTGGCGGCTCCACGGACGTCGGAGATGTCAGCTGGGTCGTTCCGACAGCACAGGTCTATACCAGCTGTTACGCAGCAGGTACAGCGCTTCATTCCTGGCAGGCTGTTGCACAGGGAAAATCTTCGATTGCTCACAAAGGGATGTTGGCGGCAGCGAAGGTTATGGCGTATGTCGGCGCGGAACTTCTTCTGAATCCGGAATTAATTGAGAAGGCAAAGGCAGACTGGAAGGAAGAGCTTGACGGAGAGACATATCCGAATCCGCTTCCGGCAGATTTAAAACCATCGATCTGGTAATAGGATAGATCAGGCAGTCGGAATGAGAACCATCAAGGGCGATGGTTTTCAGAAGACTGCCTAAAAAAATAGGTATAACAAGCTTCTGCTTATGGAAGTGTTGCACATAGTGCCTGTTGATGGAAATGTGTGTGGCAGGAACAAGGATTACACAGGAAGGAGTGGACAGCATGGAAACAAAGAATCAAGATAGAATTTCTGAACTGGTGGAGAAACAGAAGGACACATATACATCTATGGCGGATGAGATCTGGGGATATGCGGAACCTCGTTTTCAGGAATATGAATCTTCGAGGGTACAACAGGAATACCTTGCGTCTCGCGGATTTTCAATCCGGGCGGACCTTGCCGGAGAGAAGACAGCGTTTATTGCCGAGTGGGGAAGCGGAAAGCCGGTCCTCGCATTTCTTGGTGAGTTTGACGCTCTTTCCAGTCTTCAGCAGGAAGCAGACTGCACGGAGCGTCGTCCGATCGCAGGAAAAACAGATGGACATGGCTGTGGCCACCATCTTCTCGGAACGGCATCTGTGGCGGCTGTCGATGCACTAAAGTCCTATATGGAAGAAAAAGACCTGAAGGGAACGATCCGCTACTATGGCTGTCCGGCGGAGGAGAATGCGGGCGGAAAGGCATATCTGGTCCGGGACGGATATTTCAATGACTGTGATATCGCTATCACCTGGCATCCAAGCACGACGAACAAAACAATGGGAGACGATAAATTCCTTGCCAATTTCCGTGTGTTCTTTACCTTCCATGGAATCTCCTCCCATGCGGCGGGAGCGCCGGAGCTTGGACGTTCTGCGCTGGATGCAGTGGAGATCATGGACATTGGCGTGAATTATATGCGAGAGCATATGATCGACGCAGCGAGAGTTCATGGTGCGATCACAAACACCGGTGGAATTGCCCCGAATGTGATTCCAGCGGAGGCACAGGTACTCTATGCGATCCGCGCACCAAAGGTAACTCAGGTCAAAAAGCTTTATGAGCGGATGTGCGATATCGCGAAGGGCGCGGCGCTGATCACGGGAACGACTGTGGATATTCGTCAGGTTGCCGCTTATTCCAACGTGATCGGAAATGATGTTCTGGAAGAGGTCATGGACAAAAATCTTGACCATTTTATTCCGATCGGATATACGGAAGAGGAGCTGGCGTACGCGGGAAAATTCAAAGAGGTCGTTACGGAGTTAGACAAAGAGGGCTTAAAGGACATGATCGCTCATGTCGTTGAAAAGGACAAGCGGAAGGAAGTCCTGGATATGCCACTGTTGGATTTTAAACTGGACCGGAGCGAATCATATGGCGGTGGTGGCTCTACCGATGTCGGTGATGTGAGCTGGGTGGTTCCGACGGTGCAGACAAATGTGTGCTGCTATGCGGCAGGAACAGCACTTCATTCCTGGCAGGCTGTTGCTCAGGGAAAGGCAAGTGTTGCCCATAAGGGCATGCTGACGGCGGCAAAAGTCATGGCATGCACAGGAGCGGATCTTCTGGAAAATCCGGAGCTCATCAAAAAGGCTCATAAGGACTGGTTGGAAGAGCTGGACGGTGAAACATATCCGAATCCGCTTCCGAAGGATGCAAAACCGGAACTCTGGTAAAAACATAGTCATTTTTTAGATATTTTAGCGTTAGGAAAAAGCTCCAGGAGAATCAGATATGGATTCTCCGGGGGCTTTTTGCATATAGTACAAATTGAATATAATTTCAGTATATTATATCGTATTCGCAAAAATTATATATAATATTCGAATTAAGCATTAGACGATATAAGAATCGACATTGTATAATATGCTTAAATACTGAGGACGAAAATAACTATTTTACAACAAAACAGACAAATACACAAGAAATGGATCGTGCCCAAATGAATGGGGAAAGAAGAAGGGAAAATTAGAACATGCAGGGTATGAGTCTTTGTTCATCGGAAGGAAATAAGCTTATTGAAAAAATTGACAAAGCCTTAGAAACATCCAGAATCATGAAGGATGTAGAGTGTTTCAGTCACCTGGACCGCTATACAGGTTCTGAGGATGGAGAGAAAGCGGCAGAACGAATCGCAAAACGAATGGAAGAACTGGGAATCCCGGTAGAGCGGGAAATTTATCTGGTATATAGAAGCCTTCCGGGAGAAGCATCCATACGGATCCAAGGGGATTCTTCGGAAGCAATCGTGCCTCTGACTCCGTATGTGTATAGTGGAACAGCGGAAAATCTGGAAGCTGAACTGGTTTTCGACCGGATCAGCGCAACCGGAGGCTGCAGCCAGAAGGAGCAGAGAGCGAGAATGGCAGAATTTGCCGGAAAGATCGTTCTGACATATGAGAACAGCTTTGCGTTTGCATGTGAGGCAAAACGTGCCGGAGTTTTGGGCGTGATCACAATCTGGCATGCGGATCTGGCACACCATGGAACGCTTGGAGGTGTATGGGGAACACCTGAGCCGGAGGATCTGGCTTGTCATTATCCGAGAATTCCGTTTGTGGAAATCACAAAAAGTGCAGGAAAGGAATTGCAGAAAAAACTGGAAGAAGGTCCACTGACGGCATGCCTTAACGTTGAAATGTGTCAGTCAATCGTTTCCAGTACCATGCCGGTAGCACGTATTCAGGGAAGATCGGATAAGTATGTGTTGGTTTCCGGTCATTATGATTCCTGGTATGAGGGGATAACGGATAATGGCGTTGCCAATGCTGCTATGATGGAGATTGCCAGGGTATTTCAAGAAAATCAGGAACATCTGGAGCGGTCTGTAGTGCTTGCCTGGTGGTCCGGTCATTCAGATGCCCGTTATTCCGGATCGACCTGGTATTATGATCACCATTGGGAAGATCTGAAAGAAAATTGTGTGGCCCACATTAATATGGATATTTGCGGCTGTAAAGGTTCGGATGTGGTTGGAATGCGGACATCTATGCTGGAGGGCGAAGCCTTTGACCGAGAGTTTTTAAGGGAGTTTAATGATAAAGAACCGGAGGCACCGACGCCGATGGTACGATTCGCAGATCAGACCTTCTGGGGAGCGGATATTCCGTTTGCTATGATGCCGCAGTTTATAAAACAGGATCATAAAATATTTTCCTGGTGGCATACGAAAGAGGATACCTTTGATAAGGTAGATCCGGAGGTGACACTGCGAGATACAAGAGTCATTGCAAAGTTGACCGCCATTTTCGCTAATTGTGAGAAGCTTCCTGCAGAGATGAGCGGGTTTGTCAGCTTTATGGAAAACGAGCTTCGTTCTATAGAACAGAAGCTTAGTGCGGAATTTGATCTTTCTCCGGTCTGGAGGGCGATCGGCAGCCTGAAGGAAGCGGTTGCAGATCTTGAAAACGCTATGGAGAATCAGAAACATACAGACGATGTCATCATGGAAATAGCGGGAGAATTGGCAAGGATCATGTACACGACATCCAGCCCATATCATCAGGATCCGGCGGTAAAAGGAACGGTGTTTGCCGGACTTGCTATGGCAGAGGGTCTGACAAGGGAAAATACAGAAGCAGATTATTATTTGGCAGTCCAGACAAGATTTGTGCGTCAGAGAAACCGGCTTACAGGACAGATGAACGTAGTTGCGGAGAATTGCCGGAAATGGATCTCTGGATGGGGGAAATAAAGCGAGAAGGAAAAAATTATGTAACAATATAATAACAAGGAGGACATGTGCATGAGAAAAAGGATGTATGGAAAACTGACGGCATTGGCATTGGCCGGGGCTATGGTATTGTCGGGCTGCGGACAGAGTGGGGGAAACTCCGGTACATCGACAGCGGATTCAAAGGCGGAGACATCAGCTTCATCCGGTGCGGAAACATCGTCAGAGAAAAAACCAGAGTCCATTGGACGGACAGACATTATTTCGGCGAATAGCAGCGATATCCGGTCTATGGATCCACAGGTGGGGGTGGATTCACCATCTGCAACGCTGAATTTCCATATTTATAATGGTTTGATCAAAATTGATGATAACCGTGAGCCTGTAGGGGATCTGGCAGAGAGTTTTGAGATTGTGGATGACACAAAGTACAAATTTAAACTGCGGAAAGGCGTAAAGTTTCACAATGGAGATGAACTGAAGGCCAGCGATGTGAAATTCAGTTTAGAGCGTGCCAAGACCATGCCAAAAGCAATGTCTAATGCATCAGCCATTGATCATGTTTCTGTTGACGGGGATTACGAGGTGACGATCCATCTTTCAAATCCGTGTCCAGCATTCCTGTATATCCTTAATGATACCAGTATGAAGATCTTATCAGAGAAGGCAGTAACAGAGGCTGGCGATACATATGGAGAAGCTCCGATCGGAACAGGTCCGTTTATGTTTAAAGAGTGGGTTCCGAATGACCACTGGACGTTGGTCCGGTTTGATGACTACTTTGATGGACCTGCTACAGCCACTTCGATTACAACCCGGATCATTCCGGAAGGAAGTGCTCGTACAATCGCACTGGAAACAGGGGAGATTGATGTGATCTTAGCCGTAGATCCGGTGGATGCTGTCAATATTGAGAACTGTAAAGATCTTGTTCTGGAAAGCTGGCCGGCACCTTCTGTAGAATTTATGGCTATGAACACAACTAAAAAAGGATTGGATGATGTCCGGGTACGTCAGGCGATCAATTATGCCACGAATCGTCAGGAATTCGTAGATACGATTGTAGAAGGTCGCGGTGAAGTAGCCACCTCCGTTGTTGCAAAGACTGTGCCTGGGTGGAATGAGGACGTAAAGCCATATCCTCAGGATCTGGAAAAAGCCAAAGAACTTCTTGCAGAAGCAGGATATGAAAATGGACTGGATCTTAAGATGTACGTATCCGGAGAAGTAAGAAGTCGTGCTGCACAGGTAGTTCAGGCTCAGTTAGCTCAGGTTGGCATTAATGTAGACATCAATGTGTATGAATGGGGAGCATTTCAGGATGCGATCAATGCCGGAGAACATGATCTCCTGATTCTTGGCTGGGTAAATACTACTTGTGATCCGGCATATAGTGTAACTCAGTTATTCCATTCAAGAAACTGTGGAATGAGCGGCAATCGTGCATATCTCAAAGATGATAAGGTAGATGAAATGATCGATGCTGCAGCGGTGGAAACAAATCAAGAAAAACGCCTCCAGATATATAAAGACCTTCAGGTTCGCTTAAATGAGCTCTGTCCGTGGGTACCTCTGTATTACAAATATAGCATGGTAGGAAGAAGAGCAGACCTTAAGGGATTCAAATTTAACAAAAATACGTCCTTCCATTATTTGGGAGATTGCTATTACGAGAAGTAAAAAAAGACGGGGCTGTTACGCTTTGGCGTGATGGCCCCAAAGCTTTTTTGCGGCTTATGATATTGGTGTAAGGGAAAAGAAAAAAAATTAAAAAAATTTAAAAAGTGTTGACAAAGAAGAAAATATATAGTAGAATATTCTTTGTTGAGTGACAGACATCTGAAACTCAGAGAGCGTGCGTCAGTAGCTCAGCTGGATAGAGCATACGGCTACGGACCGTAGTGTCGGGAGTTCGAATCTTCTCTGGCGCGCTGATTAAGGCATCTGCAATTGCAGATGCCTTTTTTCGATTTCATGGGAACTTTTGATGGAACTTTCTGTGAAACTTGTGCAGTGAAAAAGGAAGAAGCTTCTGGAGGAAATCATGAAAAGAAGAACGGAACATTTTACATATGAGCTGGTCCGGTCCAGGCGCCGTTCCATGTCTTTGAAGGTGGAGCTTGACGGAACGATTACGGTGCGTGCTCCTTTCCGGACACCGCCGGAGACTGCGGATTGGTTTGTGGAGAGTCATCGGGATTGGATCGAGGTGAGGCTCCGTGCCGGAGAACAGATCCTTGCAGTGCGTCCGTCCTACACAGAAACGGAACGTCTTGAAGGAAAAAAACGAGCGGAAAACGTGTTAAAAGAACGATGCTGTTATTACGCAGGGCTCATGGGCGTTTCCTATGGATCGATCACGGTCCGGGAGCAAAAGACGCGCTGGGGGAGCTGCAGTGCAAAGGGAAACCTGAATTTTAATTGGAAGCTGGTTCTGATGCCGGAGGAGATTCTGGACTATGTTGTGGTCCATGAGCTTGCCCATCGGCTCCAGATGAACCATAGCACGGAATTCTGGGATGAAGTGGAGAAGATTCTGCCGGATTATCGAAAACGGCGGCAATGGCTGAAGGAAAATGGCCAGAAGTATTGAACGTGCCGGAATGAGGAAGCGCAAAGAGGGAGAGAAACGATGCAGAAAAAGAAAGAAATCTGGATGCTTCAGACAAAACGGGCAGATTTTAACGGGCTTGCGATGCGTCTGGGGGTGAGTCCGGTGGCTGTTCGGATCATGCGAAACCGAGGTCTTTTGGATGAACGTGAGATGAGAAAGTATCTTTACGGGACACTGGATGATCTTTATGATCCGCGACAGATGAAGGGAATGGAGACCGCTGCGGGGATCATTGAAAAGAAGTTGATAGAAGGGAAAAAAATCCGGATCATCGGCGACTACGATATTGATGGTGTTTGTTCAACATATATTCTTCTCAAGGGCTTTCACCGTGCTGCCGGAAATGGGCAGATTGATTATGAGATACCGGACCGGATCCGGGATGGCTACGGGATCAATGAATCCATCATCCGTCAGGCAGCAGAGGACGGGATCGATACACTTGTGACCTGTGATAATGGAATCGCGGCATTAAAGGAGATCAGCATCGCAAAGCAGCTTGGCATGACGGTTGTGGTGACCGATCATCATGAAGTACCGGTAGATGCTTATGGACAGATTCTGCCGCCGGCAGATGCAGTGGTTGATCCGAAGCAGGACGGGGAGACGTATCCGTACCATGAAATTTGCGGTGCGGTCGTAGCATGGAAGCTTATAAACGTGATCTATGAGGATCTTGGAATTCCGGAGCATGAGTGGATGGAGCTTCTGGAGTTTGCGGCCATTGCGACCGTGGGGGATGTCATGAAGCTGCAGGATGAAAACCGTCTGATCGTCAAATATGGACTGAAAAAGATCGGTTCGACGAAGAACACCGGTCTCAGAATGCTTGTAGAGAAAAATAATCTGGATATAAACAATCTGAGCGCATATCACATTGGTTTTGTGATCGGACCGTGCTTAAATGCAGGTGGACGGTTGAAAAGTGCGAAGGTTGCGCTCCGGATGTTGTTAGAACAGGATCCGGACCGGGTCAGTGGGCTGGCGGATGAATTAAAGGAACTCAATGATGTGAGAAAGGATATGACGGCAAAGGGAGAAACAGAGGCTATCGAACAGGTAGAACGTTTCTATATGTCAGATAAGGTGCTGGTGGTGTTCCTGCCGGAGTGCCATGAATCACTTGCCGGGATCATAGCCGGAAGACTCCGGGAGCATTTCCATAAGCCATCCTTTGTGCTGACGAGAGGCGAGCAGAGTGCGAAGGGATCCGGACGTTCCATAGAGGCATACCATATGTACCAGGGGCTTTGCGAGGTGTCGGATCTGCTGGTGAAATTTGGCGGGCATCCAATGGCAGCGGGACTTTCCATTGAGGAAAGTGATATTGATGAGTTCAGGAGAAGACTGAATGAAAATGCAAAGCTTACGGAAGATGATTTCGTTCCGCAGATCTGGATCGATGTTCCGATGCCGTTTGAGTATGTGAATGAAAAAATCGTGGATGAGCTCAAAGGTCTGGAACCATTCGGGCAGGGAAATGAAAAACCGTTGTTTGCCCAGAAAAGTCTGACGATTCGAAATGTACGTGTTCTTGGAAAAAATCGAAATGTCGTGAAAATGAATCTGGTGACGAACACTGGACATCCGTTCGATGGTCTGCTGTTTGCAGATGGAGATCGTTTTTTGGAAGAGCAGACAGGGCAGAATACGATCGACATGATCTATTATCCGGATGTAAATGAATATAATGGGACACGTACCTTGCAGGCGATCATAAAAAATTATAAATTTCGTTGATCGGTCAGTCGGAGAATGGGAATGCAGGCATGATTTCCTCTCCATCCTCATAAACTTGCTTTGAGCAAAAGAGGATGGAGAGAATTTTTTTATGGAAAAGCCGGGGGATTTTGAACGGTGCTCTGTTTTTGAGACAAAAATGCTGCTGGGATCGTCGGATGACGGGGGATTGAGTGGGAAGGAAGCGACAAAGCGGCTTCGGGAGTATGGGCGGAACGAGCTGGAGGAGAAAAGGCCTCCGTCTGTGGCAGAACGGATGCTTTCGCAATTGATGGATCCGCTGATCTATGTACTTTTGGCGGCAGGAGGAATTTCTGTATTTCTTGGAGAACGAGGAGATGCGGTGATCATTGCAGCAGTTGTGCTGCTCAATGCAACGGTTGGTGTGATTCAGGAGGGAAAGGCCCAGAAAGCGCTGGAGTCATTAAAAAAGCTGACAACAAGGAAGGCGCTTGTCCGGCGGGACGGAAAGCTTTTGGAGATGGACGCGGCGGAGCTGGTGCCGGGCGACAGGGTGCTTTTAAATGCCGGGCAGCAGGTACCGGCGGATCTCCGACTGATCCGTTCGGAAAATATGAAGGTACAGGAGGCATCACTTACCGGAGAGTCTGTACCGGTGGAAAAGGATGCGCAGTATGTGGCTTCGACCGGAACACCTCTCGGTGATCGAAAAAATATGGCATATATGTCAACCTTTGTGACTGCCGGACGCGGTGAAGGGATTGTTACAGATACCGGGATGCAAACTGAGATCGGACGAATCGCGAAAATGATCCATGAAACACCGGAAGAGATTACACCGCTTCAGAAACGGTTGGGAGAGTTGGGAACATTTCTTAGTATTCTGGCTGTGGGTCTCTGTACGATCCTTTTTCTGGCGGCAGTCTGGCAGAAGCGGGATGTTGGGGAGATGTTTCTGACAGCGATCTCTTTGGCTGTGGCAGCAGTTCCGGAAGGACTTCCGGCTGTGGTGACGATCGTCCTTGCGCTTTCTGTTTCGAGGATGGCGAAGGTACATACGATCGTGAGACGTCTTCCTTCTGTGGAAACTCTTGGAGCGGTTAATGTGGTTTGCTCGGACAAAACGGGGACATTGACAAAAAATCAGATGACGGTGCGGAATCTGGATGGGGACAGAGAGTGGCTTTTACGAACATTTTTACTCTGCAATGATGCAAGATGGGGAAAGCACGGAATCATCGGAGATCCTACAGAAGCAGCTTTTCTTTTATATGCGGATAAAAATGCAAGGAATGGGGAAAAACAGTCCGAACAGATCCGGGATGCGTGGAAAAGAATTGCGGAGCGTCCGTTTGACTCGGAGAGAAAGTGTATGACGACGGTGCATCAAAACGGAATGCGGACAGTTTCGTTCACGAAAGGTGCACCGGACATGATTCTTGGAAATTGCACCTCCTACCGAGACGAAATGGGAGTTCATCCGATGGGAGCATCGAAACGAACATGGTACATGAGGCGGGCAGAAAAAATGTCTGCGTCCGGTGGGCGTGTTCTTGGGGCGGCGGTAAAGGAGGGAAAGGATCTTTCCGAGAAGGGAATGACCTTTCTGGGAATGGCAGTGCTTGAGGATCCGGTTCGTCCGGAGGTTTCCGGAACAGTGGAAGAATTTCGCCATGCAGATGTTACGACCGTCATGATTACAGGGGATCATAAGGATACGGCACTTGCGACCGCAAGAACGCTTAAGATCGCGGATTCTCCCTCTCAGTGCATGACAGGGTCAGAGCTGGATTGCCTGGGCGATGGGGAGCTTGCTGATAAGATTTCGGAGATCCGGGTATTTGCACGAGTTTCTCCGGATCATAAGGTACGGATCGTCCGGGCATTGAAAAAAAACGGCGGAATCGTGGCGATGACCGGGGATGGAGTCAATGATGCCCCATCTTTAAAAGCGGCGGATGTCGGGATCGCGATGGGAATGAGCGGAACGGATGTGGCAAAGCAGGCAGCAGATATAGTATTGACAGACGACAATTTTGCAACGATCCGGGAAGCTGTCCGGGAAGGAAGAGAGATCTATGCCAATATTAAAAAGACGGTCATTTTTCTTTTATCATCGAATTTTGGTGAGATCATGACCATGTTTTTTGCGATCCTTTTTTCCTTTCCGGCACCTCTTAAGGCAAGTCATATCCTGTGGATCAATCTGATCACGGATTCGTTGCCGGCTCTGGCCCTGGGGACAGATGTATGTGACGGGAGAGAACTGATGAAAGAAAAACCGAGAAAGCAAGGAGAGAGCCTGTTTGCGCATGGCGGCGGAGTCTGTACGTTGTTTTACGGTTTCCTGATCGCATTGATCAGTCTGACCGCGTTTCTGATCGTTCCTGCAAAGCTTCTTGTAAGCAGCGGACGGCAGCTGACCCCGGCAGCGGTGGCGGACGTCTTACAGTCTCCAAAGCTTCTTGCATGCTGCCAGACATACGCATTTACGGTTCTTGGATTGTCACAGCTTTTTCATGCGATCGGAATGCGTGATGTGGAAAAATCTGTATTTCGGATGGATCATGGAGGGAACCCTCTGATGATCGCTGCAGTATTCATTGGATTTGCTCTGCAGCTTATGGTGACGGAACAGCCGGCTCTGGTTGCGGCATTTCAGACGGTGCGTTTGAATGCCGGGGAATGGAAAACTTTGCTCGTGCTTGCGGCCATGCCGCTGTTCGCCCATGAGATGTTTATTTTCCTGACACATATATTCAACCCGTCTAAAACGGCGGAATGATAAAAAACAGGCACAGAGATAAAAAAACGGTCTCCGGGTATTCCCAACAGAGAAAAAAATTGGTAAAATAATGGTGAAATCTGCGGAAAAAGAATGCCCGTACTGCAAAACGAAAATCAATATTCATGCGACACGCTGTCCGCATTGTACATCGGTTCTGGAAGATCAGTAGTCTTTTTCAGACGGTAACAGGCAGATGAGCCAGACATTCCCGGCGGATAAGGAGTAATTTCTGCCGGGAATTTTTGTTTAAAAGAAAATAAGCGGCCGCGGGGACATCTGAATGTGACGGGCCGCATTCAGTTGGAGATCAGGAAGGAACAATCATGAAGAATAATATCCGCATTACTCTGGAATACGACGGAAGCCGGTATGATGGGTGGCAGAAACAGGGAAATACCGACAATACGATTCAGGGAAAACTGGAAAACGTGCTTTTCAGAATGGCTGGAGAAGAGATAGAGGTCCATGGCTCCGGAAGAACGGATGCGGGGGTCCATGCGAGAGGTCAGGTAGCTAATTTCCATATTAATGCGGAAATCTGTCCGGACGGAGAGTCAGCACGGGAATATCTGAACCGGTATCTTCCGGATGATATCAGGGTCCTCTCTGCGAAGATTGTGCCGGAACGGTTTCACAGCCGCCTGTCTGCCACATCAAAGACATATGGATATTATGTGGAGACCGGGGATAAGAAAAACGTATTCGAACGAAAATATGTCTATGGCTGCGGGAAGAAGCTGGATGTGAAAGCGATGAGACAGGCGGCGGAATTTCTTATCGGCGAACATGACTTCAAAAGCTTCTGCGCGAACCGCAGAATGAAAAAAAGCACGGTGCGCCGGATCGATGAGATCCGGATCGTGGAACATGGAACGAAGCTCGAATTCCTGTATACAGGAAACGGCTTTCTCTATAACATGGTGCGGATCTTAACGGGAACGCTTTTGGAGGTCGGCAGTGGAATGCGGAGACCGGAGAAAATGAAAGAGATCATTGCAGCGAAAAACCGTGATATGGCGGGAAGAACAGCTCCGCCCGAGGGATTATTCCTTCTCCACGTGGGCTATGAGGGCGAAAGGGAAACGGTATGATGAATCAGAACAAAGAATATGAGGACATGCCAGTTAAGGAAAAGAAAAAGAAGCAGGAGTTACGGGAAGCCGGGATGGACGTAAACGGTGAATTCTCTATGGACTCCCTGAAAAAGTGGTTCAGACGGGCCGGAGGAGCTCTGTCAATCTGCGCGGCAGCAGTATGCCTGATGGCGGTGCTGATGATGGGGAAGAACCGGAAGGAGTCACTGATCATGGAAGTAAATTCGGATATTATGATGGAATTTACCATGAACCGGCGGGGATCCGTGTTATCTGCAAAGGGAATGATGGCCAGATCAAATGAGGCAGTCTCCATGACCGTGTTTGAGGGGAAAAGCCTTGGAATCGCAGTGGGGAAGATCTTTGACAGGCTTGCGGATAACAACAGTCTCGGAGAGGATGGGGGAATCCTGATCTCCGTCCGGAAGTCCGGCGCGGAAGTAAAGGCGTCACCGGAAAAGATCGTAAAAGAGCTGCAAAAGCAGACGGAATCCGAGCTTCAGAAAAAGGAGTCCAGGGCGACGGTCTATGTGTTTGAGTCAGAAGAGGATACAAAAACCCGGGAGATTGCGGAAAAATATGGGATCACGGTGACGAAGGCAGAATTTTTAAAGCATCTTTTTTCGGAAAATCCGGGGATCACGATAGGAAAGCAGGAAGAACTTGCCGGGTATTCCTCAAAACGCCTGATCCGGGAGATCAATGAGCAGGAATATCAGATATCCTTAAAACCGGTGGTCGTAAAGACAACTTTCGAAAAAGCAAGCGAAGAGACCACGGAGGAGAGTACACCGGAGGAGACAGCAGCTTTAGAGACAACAGAAGCTGTGTCGGAACAGAAATCTGGGGCTTTGGATACGGGTGAGGAGAGAGAATCCACGAAAAATGACGGACTTTCCGAGATGCAGAGACGGAGAAAAGCTCTGGAGGCCGGGGAGAGCGTGGACTGGGTGGATCAGGAGACGAACAGGGAGCTGGGCGATCCGGATGAGAAAGACCGGCATTCATCGAATTCCCGGACCTCTCCGACAGAGACTGTGCCGCAGAAAACTACGGGGCCGAAAACTGCGGAGCCGAAAACTGCGGAACCGGGAACTACAGCATCGGAAACTGTGCCGCCGGAAACTGCACCGCCGACAGCCCCGGAGACAACAGCAGCGGTTACAGAGACTACCGCCGCGTCCGGAATGCTGACGCCGGAGACGAAAACACCGGCGTACTTAAGGGGACCGGGATTTGAAGATCCGGATAATCCGAAAAATCAGAATTAAAAAAGTAAAAAAATTGAAAAAAACAGTTGACGGATCAGAGTCGTTGCGTTATAATACAACCTGTTGATGCATTGGGCTATCGCCAAATGGTAAGGCAACGGACTCTGACTCCGTCATTTTCAAG
>ERZ773104.3619-NODE-3619-length-14461-cov-6.152089_pt1 | contig 14461 bp, 9 predicted proteins | sample MGYA00511920_ERZ773104 | MGnify/ENA primary metagenome ERZ773104 (study PRJEB29015, sample SAMEA2737857) | human gut metagenome | biome: human gut; feature: human-associated habitat; material: faeces | place: China | collected 2012 ...
GGGTCTTGGCGGGGCTGCGGCCCCGGGCTGCGGCATCCCGCAGGGTGCGGCGGCACAGGCGGATATCCTGCGTATTGATGACCCGGCGGCCGTCAATGCAGTACTCCTCCCGCAGACCGGCGTAGATGCGGTAGATTTGGTCATCCGGCACAAGGCCGGTCAGCTCCGGGTTGAGGGCATGGATACCCTCCACGATGCACACACCGCCCTGCAGGTCGATGGGTTCCACTGCGGCAGCGCGCTGCTCGGTGGCAAAATCGTAGATGGGCAGTTCGGTCTTGCCGGTCTCGCTGAGCTGGTGCAGGCACTGCTTGATGAGGGGCAGATCCAGCGTTTCAAGGTTTTCGTAGTCCAGCGTGCCGTCCGGCATTTTGGGGTAGTAGGCAGCACCTTTAAAAAAGTTGTCCAGACTGACCACCTGCGCCGGGGTGCCCTGCTGCACCAGAGCCTTTGCCAGACAGTGGGCGCTGGTGGTCTTTCCGCTGGCGGAAGGGCCGGTCAGCATAACGATTTTTGCCCCGGAGCCGCGCACCTTCTGGGCGGCATACTGCACCCGCCGGGCGTAGCTGTTCTCGCTCAGCTGTGCCAGCGCCTGCGGACTGCGGGCTGCTACGTTATACAGGTCTACTTCAACCAGTCGTTTCGGTACCCAGATTGTGATCATAAAACTCAGCCACTCCTTTTTTCCGTTCCAGTACCTCCGCAAAGCGCTGGATATACTCGTTCGGATACTTAAAATTGAAGATGCGCTGCATCCGTTTGCCTCCATCGGCCACCAGTTTGGTGCTGCCGCCCGCACCGGCTGAAAGGATGGTCTGGACTTCCTCCATGATATAGATATTATAGTAACCCTCGTGACCCGGCTTGCACCAGCCCACGTTTTCCAGATTTTGCAAGGTATTCTTCTGGCGGTAGAGGTAATACGGGCGGTAGCCCGCCTCGGCCAGCAGATGGCATTTTTCCAGCATGGCGGCTACGTCCGCGTAGTCGTTTTCCTTCTGGTCCTCGATGACGATGCGGGACGCCCGCTTGAGGGTAAGGGTGTGGACGGTGATATTCTCCGGCTGCAAGGCAATGGCCTGCCGCAGACTGTGCTCAAAGCCCTCTACCGTATCTCCGGGCAGACCGGCAATGAGGTCCATGTTGATGTCCTCGTGCCCGGCGCGGCGGGCATCGGCGTAGCAATCCAGAATATCCTGTGCCGAGTGCTTGCGGCCGATATTTGCCAGCACTTCGTCCGAGAAGGTCTGGGGATTGATGGAGATGCGGGTAGCGCCGTATTCCTTGATGACCGCCAGCTTTTCGGCGTCGGTGCAGTCCGGACGGCCAGCTTCTACGGTATATTCTACGACCTTGCTCAGGTCAAAATTCTCCCGCACGGTGCCCATGAGCTGCCGCAGCTGGGCGGCGGAAAGGCTGGTGGGGGTGCCGCCGCCGATGTAGATGCTGCATAAAGTCAGCCCGGCACGCTCGGCCTGCACCCGGATCTCTGCGACCTCCTTGCACAGGCAGTCCACATAGGGCTGCACCAGCTTGCGGTCGCGGTCCAGATTGCAGCTGACAAAGCTGCAATAGCTGCACCGGGAGGGGCAGAACGGGATGCCGATATAGAGGCTGTAGGTCTTGGGGGCGCTGCCCAGCCGCAGGATCGGCTCCTGCAAATCGGCAATTTCCTTCGCCATTTCGTATTTTTGCTCCGAGCAGTCGAACCGCTGCAAAAAGAAGCGGTCGATCTGTTCTGCGCTCCACCCGGCGGCGCGCTTATCGTGGATAAGCCGCACCGGGCGCACACCGGTCATCTTGCCCCAAGGCGGGCGGATGCCCGTCCACTGGCGCAGCAGGTCATAAGTCAGGCTGGCAAGGGCAAACTCCGGCGTTTCGCCGCCCTGCTCCACCGGCAGCGGCAGCGGAGCTTCCAACGTTTTGCTCTTTTCGCCCTGCCGCACCAGCACCCGCAGACCGGTATCGGTCTTTTCAGCCCACAGACAGTCCTCGGCAGGCTCCGGCTGGGTCAGGGTCAAGGGTGCCATGGGGTAAAACAGGCGGGCAAGATGCTCCACCTCGTACCCGGAGGGCAGCCCAGTGATATAGATCTTCATGTCGTTCTCTCTTTAAAAAATGTCGTTGCCGCCGCGCAGGGCGCTGCGGATATAGTAGTTGTTGTCCAGCTCCGCGCCAAAGGTAGAAAATTCGCCATGGCCGGGCAGCACCTGTGTTTCGCGAGGGATGGGCAGCTGTGCCAGCTTGCGCAGGCTGTCTGCCATCTGTGCGCTGCTGCCGCCCTCAAGGTCGGTGCGGCCGATGCTTCCGGCAAACAGCGTATCGCCGCAGAACAGATGCTCGCCGCACAGCAGTACCACGCTGCCGGGGGTGTGGCCGGGGGTGTGCCACGCAGTAAAGTGCAGCTCGTCCACCGCGATCTGTTCCCCTTCCGTGTAGCCGCAGTCCGCAGCGGAAAGCGGGTACATCCGATCCCCGGCAAGGTCTGCCTTTTCACAATAGAGGGTGGCGTTCCACTCGGCTTTCAGCGCAGCCGCACTGCCCACATGGTCGTAGTGGCCGTGGGTGCACAGGATGGTGGTGAGGGTGGCGTTGTGCTGCTTTAAGATTTCGTCGTAGCTGTGCACCTCTGCCGCCGGGTCGATGACCACGGCATGGCCTGCATCGGAGATGAGCAGAAAGGTATTGGTATACAGCGGCGGTGCCGCAGGAATGTGAAAGCCTTGCATCGTTACTCCTTCTTTTTCCACTCGTCGGTATCAATGATGATGGTGCAGGGGCCCTCGTTCACCAGCGACACCTGCATATGGGCACCGAACTCGCCGTGCTGCACGTCCTTGAGGCCGTGTTTCGCCATCTCGGCAAGGAACAGCTCGTAGGCATCCACCGAGAGCGGCGGCTTTGCTGCCTTGATAAAGCTGGGACGGTAGCCCTTTTTGGTGTCGCCGTAAAGGGTGAACTGGCTGACCACCAGCGCGGAATAGCCCAGATCCCGGGCGCTCAGGTTCAGCTTGCCCTCGGCATCCGGGAAAATGCGCAGACCCGCGCATTTATCGGCAAGCTTGGGCACGATGTCCAGTGTGTCGGTGTCCCTGACCCCCAGCAGGATCATGATTCCCGGCCCAATGGCGCGGGGTTCGCCGCCCTCCACCCGCACGCTGGCGGAGGATACGGCCTGAATGACTGCTCGCATTGCGTTAACTCCTTGTCACCTTGAGCACGTCCCGCACCTTGGAAAGGCGCGCCACCACACGGTTGAGGTGCTCGGTATTGTTGATGCCGATGGTCAAGCTGACCACGGCGCAGTTGTTTTCTACCTGACGGGCGTTCATGGCATAGATGGGCACCCGGATATCGGCCAGTGCGCTGAGCACGTCCTGCAGCAGCTCGTTGCGGTTCAGGGCAATGATCTCCAGCCCGGCCTTGTAGCTGTCCTTGACGCTGTCTGCCCAGTAGGCCTTGACCCAGCGGGGAGCGTTGGAGGGGTCCTTCATGCTGGCAACGGCGTTGGCGCAGGTCTGCTTGTGGATGGAAACGCCGAAGCCGCGGGTGATAAAGCCCACAATGGGGTCGCCGGGCAGCGGGCTGCAGCACTTGGCAAACTTGATGGGGGTGTTATCGAAGCCCTCCACCACCACGCCGTCGGTGGCATGAACGCGGCTCAGGTCTACCTTGGGCAGATCCTCCACCGACTTATTCTCCTCGGCTTCGGCAGCCTTGAGCTTCTGCCACTCTTCCTTGAGCTTGGGCAGACAGTTGGCAATGGTCATGCCGCCGTAGCCGATGGCGGCGTACAGCTCCTCCGCGTTGTTCTGGCGCATCCGGCGGGAGCAGCCGTCGATAAAGGCATCCAGCTGGTCATCCGGGATGATGATCATCTCCCGGCGCAGTTCCTTGGACAAGGCGTCCCGTCCCTGCTGGATATTCTCTTCCCGGCGCATCTTCTTGAACCAGTTGCGGATCTTGCTCTTGGCCTCGCTGGTGCGCACGATCTTGAGCCAGTCGCGGCTGGGGCCTTTGTCCGCCGGGCCAAGGATCACTTCGATGATCTCGCCGGTGGAAACGATGTGGTCGATGGGCACCATGCGGTTGTTCACCTTGCAGCCCACCATGCGGTTGCCCACTGCCGAATGGATGGCGTAGGCAAAGTCGATGCAGGTAGCACCGGTGGGCAGGTTGATGACATCACCCTTGGGGGTAAAGGCGAACACTTCTTCCGGCAAAAGGTCACTCTTCAAGTCGTGGAGCAGGTTGCCGGAATCCTCGCTCAGGCGCTGGTTTTCCAGCAGCTGGCTGACCCATGCCAGACGGTCGTCCAGCTTATCGTGGCCTTCGCGGCCTTCCTTGTACTTCCAGTGGGCGGCAACGCCGTACTCAGCCTGCTCGTCCATTTTGCGGGTGCGGATCTGCACCTCAAAGGGGATGCCCTCGTGCCCGATGACGGTGGTGTGCAGGCTCTGGTAGCCGTTGGGCTTGGGGGTGGAAATATAGTCCTTGAAGCGGTTGGGCAGCGGGTGGTACATATCATGGATGAGACCAAGGGTGCTGTAACACTCGGCCAGAGAATCCAGAATTACCCGGACCGCATAGATATCATAGATCTCGTCGAAAGACTTATTCTGCATGATGGTCTTGCGGTAGATGCCGTAAATGCTCTTGACCCGGCGCTTGATGGTGGCACCCTCGATGCCGCTTTCCACCAGACGGCGCTCAATGACGCCGGACACCTTGATCAAAAACTCCTCACCGGCGCGCTCGCTGAGCATCCGGCTGATCTCGGCATAGCCCACAGGGTCCAGATAATGCAGGCTGCGATCCTCCAGTTCTTCCTTGACGTTCAGGATGCCAAGGCGGTTGGCGATGGGGGCGTACACCTCCATGGTTTCGCGAGCCTTATCGCGGCGCTTCTGCTCCGGCCAAGCATCGCCGGTGCGCATATTATGCAGCCGGTCGCACAGCTTGATGATCATCACGCGGACATCGCGGCTCATCGCCAGCAGCATCTTGCGCAGGTTCTCGGCCTGCAATTCCTCAATATTGGAGAACTGGATCTTGGTCAGCTTGGTCACGCCGTCCACCAGCAGGGCCACTTCCTCGCCAAAGGCGGCTTTCAGGTCGTCCAGCGTAGTGGGGGTATCCTCCACTACGTCATGCAGCAGGGCGGCGGCGATGCTCTCGGAGTCCATGCCCAGATCCAGCACCAGCCGGGCGACTGCCAGCGGGTGGCAGATATAGGGCTCGCCGCTGCGGCGGCACACGCCGTTGTGGGCGTTATTGGCCAGTTCGTAGGCCTTTTGAATCATCTCCATATTGTAGGCCTTGCCGCTGGCCTGAACGGCCTCGCACAGCTTTTCCCACGTTACGATCTCCGGGCGCACCTCAGAGGGCAGTGCCCCCTCCGGTGCGTCTGCCAGCAGCGCCGTAGCAGCTACGGTGGCGGTCTCCTGCACCGGCTGGTGCAGATGGGTCTTGGCAGAGTAACCATCCTCGTCCCGTACCGGAGACGGGACCGGTGCAGTATTTTTCTTTCCCTCAGGCATTTATAGTTCCTCCAGACATTTCAGGATGGGGGCATCGGCAAGGTTCTTTTTGCCTGCTGTCGGCACCAGCTCCCAGAACTTTGCCCCGCCTTTTTCCGCTGCGGTGATCAGCCCCACCTGCTCTAAGGCGGCAACTGCCACCAGCGTTTTGCCGGTCTGCTCCTCCCCCAGCTTTGCGCACAAAGGCTGCAAGTCCTCGGCGTGCCAGCGGCGGGACTGCAATTCCCGGTACACGGCAATGATATCCGTGCGGGCGGGGGCGATCTGTTTCTTTTGTTCTTCGGTCAGGGGGGTGCCCCGGCGCAGCGCCTGCACCAGCGCAGCCTGCCGCGCCAGCTCTGCGCCCAGCCCTGCCGGGTGCAGGTCGATAATGCGGCCGGAGAGCTGTGCCCCCCGGGCGGACTCGTAGACCGAAAGGTTCAGCGCTGCGTCCACCACATCGCCCAGAGCGTAGGGCAGCTGTTCGGCGGGCATCCCGAACCAGACGGCGTACAGGCAGCTATTGCCCTGCCGCAGCCGCAGGCGGCTGTGCCGCCCCTCCGATACCGGGTATACGCCGTCCACCACGGCGCTTTGCAGCAGGAACACCGGGGTGGGGTTCTCTGCCCCGTAGGGTGCCAGCTGATCCAGATGGCGCACGCTCTCCACCGTGATACGGTCCAGATGGATGGTCACGTCACAGGTAAGGGGCGGAGTGTGCAGCACCGGGCACTCCCGGGCCGCCCACTCGTTCAAGCGGCGGCGCAATTCGGGCAAATTTTCTTCCCGGACGGAAAGTCCCGCCGCCATGGCATGACCGCCGTAACGCACCAGAAGGTCGGCACAGGAGCCGATGCAGGCGTGCAGGTTAAAACCCTGCACGCTGCGCCCGCTGCCCTTGCCCTCGCCATGCTCGTCAATGGTGACCACGATGACCGGGCGTCCGGTGCGCTCCACCAGCCGGGACGCCACAATGCCGATGACGCCGGGATGCCAGTCCCGTCCCCACAGCAGCATGATGCGGTCATCCAGCCGCTCGGGCTGCTGTTCCAGCAATTCCTCGGCAGCTTTGAAGATCTGCTGCTCGGTCTCCTGCCGGTGGGCGTTGATCTCATTGAGTTTATGCGCCAGCTCCTCGGCTCTGTCCGGGTCCTCGCAGAGCACCAGCTGCAAAGCGGTGACTGCGTTATCCATGCGGCCTGCCGCATTGATGCGGGGCGCGATGGCGTAGCTGATATTCTCGGCGGTGATGGGCTTGCCCGCAAGGCCGACTTCCTCTAAAAGTGCCCCAAAGCCGGGGCGGTCGGTCTGTTGCAGCTGCCGCAGCCCGGCCTTGACAAGGGTGCGGTTCTCCCCCACCAGCGGCATCACGTCCGCCACAGTGCCCACGGCGGCAAGGTCGCCGCAGTAATCCAGCATTTCCTCCGGCGGACAGCCGTCCAGCGCAGCACAAAGTTTGAACGCCACGCCTGCGCCGCACAGACCCTTGAAGGGGCTGTGGTCGTCCTCCCGGCGGGGATCCACCACGGCCACGGCCTTGGGCAAAGTCTCCGGCGGCAGATGGTGGTCGGTAATGATCAGATCCATGCCCAGCGAAGCCGCAAAGTCGGCTTCTTCCACGGCAGAGATGCCGTTATCCACCGTCACGATGAGCGTGCAGCCTTTGTTGTGCATGGACTGAATGGCGTTTTTGGACAGGCCGTAGCCGTCCCCCTCGCGGCTGGGCAGCATACACTTGACGGTCGCACCCATGCCCTTGAGGTGCTGGTACAGCAGGGCGGTGGCGGTCACGCCGTCCACATCATAATCGCCAAAAACCGCGATGGTCTCGCTGTTATCAATGGCCTGCCAGATGCGCTGACAGGCAGCGTCCATGTCGGTCAGCAGGGCGGGGTCGGAAAGTTCCTCCTCCCCTGCCAGCAAGGTAAGCGCTTCGGCGGGGTCGGTGATGCCCCGGGCGGCAAGAATGCCCGCCAGCAGGGCGTTTTCCTTTTGCTGCGCAGCCAGCACGGCCTTATATTTTTCGTCTGACCACGGCGCTTCGTCCATGGCCTGCTCTTCCAGCTGTGCTGCTGCCTGCTCCGCAATGGCGGCGGTCAGCTCCCGCACAGCGGTGCGGTCCAGCGGTTTTTGTTCCCAAGCGCGGTAGGTCATTCAAATTCCCTCCCGGTCAGGCCGTCGTTGGCCAGCATTCCCTGCAAAGCGGCGATCTCGGAAGAAATATCCATGGCTACGTCCGAAAGCAGATTGTTGTACAGGTTCTCATACGCCTGATTCAAGGTATGCAGGATGCCTGCGATGTCCCGGCGGATGGTCTCGGCGTTTTCGCCCTGCTGCCCCTGCACGTCGTTATAGGTGTGCAGCAGCTTGAGGGTGGTGGGGATATAATATTCCGCAAAACGGCGGGTCTTGGGCTGACTTTCCGGGTGTGCCTCCAGCCAGTCGCAGATGGCGGTAGTGGTCTTGTGCATGGCCGCCAGTTCCTCCCGCGCCTGTGCGTCCTGCATGAGCTGCTGCTCTTTTTCCAGCACGGCAGCAAAGCGGCGGGCGGTATCGAGATTGAGCGGAGCATCGCCGGTTTCTTCATTTTCCGGCTGCGGCTGCGCAGCGGCTGCGGCGGCTTTTTCCTTGGCGGCGCGGTAGTCCTCTGCCGTCAGGTAGAGCGTTTCCGTCTCATCGTCCAGCCATGCGTTCAGCCAGCCCTTATGGATGTAGCTGCGCAGCCTTTTCAGCGCTTTTTTCTTGGTCTGGTGGGTCAGGTCGGCCAGCATCGAAACAGGCAGGCCCTTATGGTAGTCCACGCTGTCGGCGTAGTCGGCAAACTGGCCCATCTGTCTGCCCGCCTTCATCCGGGCTGCACCACAGGCCGTCATCCAGCCAAAGCCCGCCGTGGCAAGGCCCAGCACGCTGCTGACGATGCCCAGCACGTTGTAGGCGGTGTTCATAACGTAGTCCGTGCCTGTCATCAGGATGCCGCCGCCCTCAGTAGCCGACACCACAACGTCACCCAAAGCAGCCGGCGAAATAGTGCCCAGCCCGATGAGGCAGCCCAGCGTCCCCAGCCCGAAGATCACCGCAAAGGTGATGCCCACAGCCAGCAGGGTGCAGCCTGCGCTATGGCGTTTTTGGGCGCTGATACGGATACTTTCCACCGGGGTAGGCTCCGGCTTTGCAAAGATCTGCCGGAACCAGCCTGGCATCCCGGCGGGGTCGGCATCCGCAGCACCTTCGCGGAAAGGCTGCTTTGCATCCCCGTAGGGATAACCTCTGCGCCCCTGCCGGAAGGCCTTTGCCGCCTGCCCAATGCCGTAGTTGGCTGCATGGACAGCGGCCTTGCCCACATCCCACGCCCGGTCGCCGATGTCCATGCCCCTGCCCTCAAAGCCGTGGGCAAAGGCATCGGTCATGGTGTCGCCAAAGGCGCGCAGCTGGTCTTCCAGCTCCTGCTGTACCTGTCGGCCTTCGTTATTTCGGTTATCGTTTTCACGATCGTACATCAAAATTTTCTCACCCTTCTGCCGGTGCATACCGGCTGATGATGGCGCGGGCCACCCGCAGGCCATCCACGGCGGCGCTCATGATGCCGCCCGCATATCCCGCGCCCTCGCCGCAGGGGTAAAGCCCTGCCAGCTGGGTGCACACAAAGTCCTCTTCCCGCTTGAGCCGTACCGGGCTGCTGGTGCGGGTCTCAAGGCCGGTCAGGATGGCGTCCGGCGCAGTGTAGCCCGCGATTTTGCGCTCGTAGGCGCGCAGACCCGCCCGCAGGGTATCTGCCAGCTCCCCGGGCAGCAGTGCGCCCAGGTCTGCGGCAGTCACGCCGCGGTCGTAGGTGGGCTGCACGCTGCCAATATGCAGCTGCCCGCGCCCTTCCAGAAAGCTTTGCACATTCTCCGCCGGGGCAGCGTAAGCCCCGGCGGCACGACCGGCGGCGTAGGCCTTTGCTTCCAGCTCCCGTTGGAAGGCAATGGCGCGGCGGGGGTCGTTGGCAAAGTCTGCCCCGCCTACGCTGACCACCACCGCCGCATTGGCGTTTTTGCCGCTGCGGGCGTGGTAGCTCATGCCGTTGGTCACAACGCGTTCTTCCTCACTGGCCGAAGCCACTACCTGACCGCCGGGGCACATACAGAAGGTGTACACGCACCGGTCGCCGACGTGCTGGGAGAGCTGGTATTCGCCCCGGGGCAGCGCCGGATGCCCGGCAGCTTCATGGTACAGGCTTTTTTCGATCTCGCTTTGCAGGTGCTCGGCGCGGAAACCCACGCTGAAGGGCTTGCATTCCAGCATAAGGCCGCTGTCCATCAGCATGCTGAAGGTATCCCGTGCCGAGTGCCCCACCGCAAACACCAGCGCCTCGCAGGCAAAGCTTCCATTTGTAGTAGTGATGCCCACAAGCTGACCGTTTTTGCGTTCCAGCCCGGTAAGGGCGGTATTGAAGTGCACTTCACCGCCCAGAGACTCGATCTCCTTGCGGATGGAGGTGATGACGCCGCGCAGCAGGTCGGTGCCCACATGGGGCTTTTGCTTCCATGCAATCTCTGCCGGGGCACCGTGCTGCAAAAACACCTCGGTGACAAAATCACACAGTTCATCCCCGATGCGGGTGGTCAGCTTGCCATCCGAGAAGGTGCCCGCGCCGCCCTCGCCGAACTGGATGTTGGCGTTGGGGTCCAGCTGACCGGTGGCGGAAAAGTGCTCCACCGCCTGCACACGGGCATCCAGCGCAGGGCCGCGCTCCAGCACGATGGGCTTGTAGCCCTGCCGGGCCAGCAACAGCGCCGCAAACAGGCCCGCCGGCCCTAGCCCGCAGACCACAGGCCGGTGGGGCAGGCGCTGGGTGCCGTTCTGAACGCTGAGATCCGTTTTGCCGCGGATAGCAACGCAGGGCGAGGCCCCTGCATACGCAGATTCCTCACCCTCGTCCTTGAGCGTGACCGCTACCGTGTACACCAGTTTGGGCTGCCCGTGGCGCGCGTCCACAGAGAGTTTTGCCACCCCCAGGTGCCCCACTTTTGCGCGGGGGACGCGTGCCAGATGCAGCGCTTTTTCAAAGGCCTGCGGCTCCCCGGCGGAGAGGGGCAGGCGGATGTCTCGCACTAATATCATAACTTAATCTTGTCCTTGATTGCTTTCGATCTTGCACTGCACCATATAGCTGCCCAGCGCAAAAATTTTGCCGTTGGCGGGCACATACAGGCGGCAGGCAATGTTCTGCTGGCCAATGGCCACCGAGAAATCATCGGCGTCGATCTCAATGACCACCTGTTCCGGCGTCAGCGTTTCCAGCGAACCGGCCGGGCCGCAGAGGGTCACGTTCATCAGCCGCTCGGTCTCCACCGTCAGCTGGTAGCTGGAGGGCAGATTGACGACCTGCACACAGCTGGAGGGCAGGTTCAGGGTCTTGGTCTCCAGCTTGGAGCTGTCAAAGCTGACCGTGATGCTGGAGAGGTTATCCAGCAGGTGGATGCCGGTGGGCAGCTCAATGGGCATCTCGTAGACCTTGTCCGGCGCAAAGGTGGAGAGGTCGATGGTGCCCACGGACAGCGCCGAGAGGCGGTCGATCTGGGACTCCGGACCGGCCACGTTAAGCGTCTTCTTGCTCAGGGTATAGGCCAGCACCGAGGAATCAAAGTCCCGCGGGGCGTTGATGAAGCTGACCTCCACCGGGAGGGTAGCCACCTTGTACACCTGCAAGGTCACGTCCACGCTCTCTTCGTCGAGGGTGGTGTACTCAAACTTGACCTCGCTGCCGCTGCGGGTGTAGAAACGCAGGGCGGTGGTCAGGGTGACCGGCTCGGTCAGGTCGCCCTTGTGGGCGACTTCGGCGGTGCAGGTCTCCACCTGGCTCAGCTCGGTGCTGGGGCCGGAGAGGGTGACGGTCTCTTTTGAGACGTCCGTGCCGTACAGGATATACCCATCCGCGATGGTCAGGTAATTGGTGGTCACGGTGATGGGCAGGGTCTTTTCCTCCACCACGTCGAACACCACATCCACGGTGTTGTCGCCGCCCTCAATGGAGACGGACACGCCGGTGAGCAGGGTGCTCTGGCTCCGCACCTGCAAACGCAGGTTTTTCTCGCCGCTGTCCCGCACGCTGGACCAGTCCGGATAGACCACAAAATCGGAGGCCTGCAGGCTGCCGATGGTGTAGCCGTCGCCGGAGAGCTTCAGGTTGACGAACTTTTCCGGGGCGCTGACGATACTCAGGCCGCGGGAAGTATAGGCAGAGGAATCATAGGTGAAATCCACCGGGACATTGGAGATGGTCTTGGTGGTGCCGGGCTGGACGACGATGGTAACCGCCATCCAGGCAATGATGGCACCGATGATGGCCAGCAGCAGGCGGATGCGGCGGTCATTGAGCATACCGCCTGCGGGCTTGATGGCGGGCTTGGTGCCGTCGGGCTTTTTGGGCGCGGTGCTCATTGCTGCTCATCCTCCTTCTGATTGACCCAGTTCAACAGCTGTTTGGCGCGATATTTCCAGCTGCTGGTGTCGGTCTTTTCGCTGGTGGTCTCCTTGGGGATCATCTCGTCGATGAGGCGGGTGTAGAGGGTCTGGCGGTCAAAATGGCGGATCAGCACGCCGTTTTTGGCCATGGAGATGATGCCCGTCTCCTCGCTGACGACGATGGCAATGGCATCCGAGTTCTCGGCAATGCCCAGGCAGGCGCGGTGGCGGGTGCCCATGTCCTTGCCGAGGTCCAGGTTGTTGGAAAGGGGCAGCACGCAGCCCGCCGCCTTGATCCGGCCGTTTTCAATGATGGCCGCACCGTCATGCAGGGGGGTACCCTCGTAGAAGATGGTGCCCAGCACCTCCAGGTTGACGGCACTGTTCACCGGCGTACCGGTGCGGACGATCTCCGAGAGGTTGGTGTGCCGCTCCAGCACGATGAGGGCACCTGTCTTGGTCTCTGAAAAACGCTCTGCCGCATCGCAGATGGCAATGATGGCGCTGCGCCAGGCTCCTTTGAGGCTTGGGTCGTTGTAGCGGCCTTTCATATTGAAAAGTTTGCCCGCCCACTGGTCGGTCTGGCCCATCCGCTCCAAAGCGCGCCGGATCTCCGGCTGGAACAGCACCACCAGCGTCAGCAGGCCGACCTGCAGCAGCGAGTTGAGCAGCCAGGTCACCGTGCGCATATTCAGGATATTGGCCACCAGATAAACCACCAGCACCAGCAGCGCGCCCTTGGCCAGCTGACCCGCGCGGGTACGGTTGACGATGCCCAGCAGCTGGTAGATGAGGAATGCGATCACCAGGATATCCAGCAGATCCACCAGCTTAAAGGTCTGGAAATTGGCTATGATCGAGTTCAGAGTCATCGACGTAACACTCCCGTTTTGTTCCTGCTTTCTTACAGCTTTTCAATGAGGGCAACGGCGTGGGCCGCAATGCCCAGCCCCTCGCCCGTAAAGCCCAAGTGCTCCTCGGTGGTGGCCTTAACGCTCACGGCATCCACCGGCATCCCAAAGGCATCGGCCAGCTTCTGGCGCATGGCGGGGATGTAGGAGGCCAGCTTGGGCCGCTGGCAGAGGATGGTGGAATCAATGTTCTCGATCCGGTAGCCATGCTCCCTGAGGATCTCGGCCACACGGCGGGCCAGCGCCAGGCTGTCGGCCCCCTCGTACTCCTTGGCGGTGTCCGGGAAATGCTGGCCGATATCGCCCAGAGCGGCAGCACCCAGCACGGCGTCCATGACAGCGTGTGCCAGCACATCGGCATCGGAGTGGCCCAGCAGGCCTTTCTCATAGGGCACTTCCACACCGCCCAGGATCAGTTTGCGGCCTTCCACCAGACGGTGAACATCATAACCATGACCAATACGCATTGCAGTTCCTTCTTTCTGTTTCGCGCGGGGCAGATCCTCCCGCGTCGTGATCTTCAAATTGGCGTAATCTCCCTGTGTCAGCTGCACGGTACGGCCAGTCAGCTCAAACAGGCTGCAATCGTCCGTAACAAGGCGGGCTTTTTCCTCGTCCAGTTCTTCCAGCGCGGCCAGATAGGCGGCACGGTCAAAGCACTGGGGCGTCTGCACCGCATACAGGGTACTGCGGTCCGGGGTCGTCTCCACCACACATTTCGCCGGGACCTTTTTGCCATCGCCCCGGGTGGCCTGCTTGATGGTGTCTTTCACGGGCACCGCCGGGGCAGCGGCCCCGCATTTTGCAGCGGCTTCCACCACGGCCTCAATGACCGCCTCGCTCACAAAGGGGCGAGCTGCATCGTGGACAGCCACCAGCTCTCCATGGGCGGCCAGCACACCGTTTTTGGCGCTCTCGGCCCGGGTGGCACCGCCCTGCACCACCTGCACGGGCTTTGTGCAGGCAGCGGCCTGCGCCTCAACGTATTCGCGGTTCTTGCCCGCCACCAGAACGATCTCGCTCACCAGAGGGCTCTCCTCAAACGCGCGGATGCTCCGGCCCAGCACGGTCTCCCCGCCCAGATCAAAACTGAGCTTGTCAAATCCCATCCGGGTGGAGGAGCCTGCCGCCACCAGAACAGCCGATACATGCTTTTCCAAATTTTTTACACCTGCCCTGTTTTTGCACTGCCTGTGCGCCGTGGCACAGGGGGATAACTATACATTGAATATTATAGCGTAATCCCTTACAAACTGCAACCCGCCCGCACCCATCAAAAAGGCCCCCATGCAGGGCTTTTGCACGCTGCATGGGGGCGAAATGTTCCGGAAATTATTTTTTACTTCAGGATGGGCTCAATGGCAGCGGCCAGAGCGTCTTTCTGGGCCTGTGCCTCGGCCAGATCCTTGCCCAAGGTGGTGAAGTAGGTTTTGATCTTGGGCTCGGTACCGGAGGGGCGCACCACAACGGTAGCACCGTTCTCCAGGCTGTAGATCAGGACATTGGCGGCGGGCAGACCCGTCTCCTCCGGCTTCTTGTAGTCGGTCACCTTGACCACCTTGTGGCCAGCCAGCTCGGTGGGCG
>ERZ773104.3620-NODE-3620-length-14454-cov-60.629349_pt1 | contig 14454 bp, 10 predicted proteins | sample MGYA00511920_ERZ773104 | MGnify/ENA primary metagenome ERZ773104 (study PRJEB29015, sample SAMEA2737857) | human gut metagenome | biome: human gut; feature: human-associated habitat; material: faeces | place: China | collected 2012 ...
TCTGTGCATCTGTGTGTTCTCTTTAAGCCAACCATTGACTCTGCCATAGTTAATTACCTCATTCTTCTTAGCTGTATTAACAGCCTGTTTTATTTGCCCTAAGGCATAATTAGGTTACTCCTAATCCTGACTGATTTTTAGTATATCACTTATATCCAAATCATCAATATCTAATCTGCTATTATTAATCAATTCTATAGTCGAATCTTCGTGAATAAGCCTCTGGAATAAAAGGAATACTCTCATATCCATATTCTTAATCTCATCTATCATAATTGTAACAGCAGTGTCTATATCAAATGCTTTCCTATATGGTCTGTCTGATATAAGTGCCGCAAATTCATCTGCAACCTTTAATATTCTTGCTCCTAATGGTATCTGCTCACCAACAAGCCCATTGGGATATCCGCTTCCATCAAAACATTCATGATGTGAAAGAACGACATCCATTATATTATCTGAATAATCGTATTTTTTCAATAGATCATGGCTTATCTTTGAGTGCATACTCATATACTGCTTCTCATCTTCCGGAAGTGCCTCATCGGTTCTTCCATACAGATATTCTGAAAGCTTTAACTTTCCAACATCGTGAACCATCGCAGCAATCTTTAATTCGTATGCCTCATCTTTAGACAAACCACACATCTGTGCAAGCTCATATGTCAGATTGGCAACAAGCACTCCGTGCTTAATTCCACTTTTAAAATCATTAATCATATAATCAATGAGTTCATTATTGTTATTCTTCATAATTCTACCATATCAATATACTTAATGCTGAATCAATTCCATTCAGACAATATTATATTATATTTTTATGTGAAAGAAATGTCAATGTCCTTATCGGCTATATTTAAAGAGAAACCTTGTATACACGTTTATTTAAGCTTTGCAAAATGTTCTTTAGCAAATTCCATATCCTGAACCACCTCAAGAGTTCCAACATAATTTCCCTGCTTGTCCCTTACCGCAATATATTTAACAAGCATAGTCCTTCCTTGTTTATCCATCCAGACAGGTACTTCATCAAGTGTTCCTATCCTGAATTCTTCTATAATTCTTCTGACCTTTGCCTCAATCTTTGGTGGGTGGCACGAGAATACCTCCCTGTCAATTGCCATAACAGGTCTTTTAAATACCTTTGACCCTTCATTAAAATATCTGTTGATATTATCTTCATCAACAAATGTTATCTCCATTGGTATTGCATTAAGCAGTGCCTCAAGCTGCGAAAGTGTCATATGTCCGCCTGCCATATATAACTCATTCTGAACATCTTCTTTCTTATCAGATTGTTCTGACACTTCAGGTTTATACACATTTTCTACTTCTTCTGCTTTCTCCCATCTGTCTGATACTGTATCAAGGCACACGGCATAATCTTTGGAATCGTGATATATTCCAATCCACTCAGCTTCCGTAAAATTAGCGGCACAGTTAGGATACAATATATTATCTTCCTTATATATCATCTCCTCTGCCCTCTTTATAACATTTTCTATTCTTTCAATTAATTTACCGTCCAGACTTTTACCATTATTGTTATCCGCACTGTTATTATTGTCTGCTTTGCTACTGTTATTACCGTCCATGTAATTTAACTGCTTTGCTATGTCTGACAGCTCATCTCTTATCTCATCATCAACTGTCCACATAACCGCCGAAGGTCCGCTGATTTTATATCGTACATTAAGCACCGGATATAACAAATCCCCTTTCTTGGCATAATGAATAGATAACTCCCTGAGCTTATATATCTTCTCTTTCAGTGCCTTTATATCAATATGTCCGCTTGTAATATTTTCTTTAATATCATCAATAACCTGCTGGATTGCCTTATTTTCTTTCACAAAAGTATTTAATGGGTGGCCGCTTATCATAGCCAGTTTATTAAAAATGCTTTCTCTGTCTTTACGCATATCTGCAATGGCACTCTTAGTCATACCTTTCATTGTGTCATCATAGTACTTTTTCATCTCTGATATTTCATTTTCCGCTTTGGCTATTCTTTCTTCCTTAGTCGCACCGTGAAATAATGCTGAGTGAACATCACACAGCTTTGAAACCTCTGATATAGGTGTTCCCTCTGCTATCAACGCCTGCTCCGCTTCCATAATCTCTATTGGATTGACATCATTGAATTCCTTAACAAAATCTTTCTTAACATTCTCAAGACTTTCACCATCACCAAGTCTTTTAAGATAGCCTTTAATCTGTTCTGCCCTGTTCATATAATTCCTCCATTATTTTTATTATATTTTTCAATCTATCTGCTGGTAATTTATCAGCTTTATATATAAGCTGGCTGTTATGCTTATATGTGCATCATATTATAATCTGCTTTATTATCTTGTAAGCTTACAGTCACTCTTACCTGTATATCTTGTAAGACCACAATTACACTTATCTGTATGTGGATTATTAGTATGTCTGGATTGTAACATCTTCATTCCGCATTAATATGTTGTATTTACAACACTTTCAAGATTAATATTCATATCTTAATTGTTTTGCTTGTTAATAATCCTGCTTTTATAATATAATACTTAGGACGATTAACGATTGTGGGGTGAATATTTTATGAAATATGATGTAATAATTATAGGTGCTGGTCCGGGCGGAATATTCTCTGCTTATGAGCTTATGAAGAAAGCTCCTGATCTAAAGGTTGCCGTATTTGAAGAAGGTAATACTTTAGAGAAGAGAAAATGTCCAATTGACGGAAAAAATATAAAATCCTGTATCAAATGCCCAACCTGTGCCATTATGAATGGCTTTGGCGGTGCCGGAGCATTTTCTGAAGGCAAATACAACATTACTAATGACTTTGGTGGTACTCTTTACGAATATATCGGCAAGGAAGAAGCTATTGGCCTTATGAAATATGTTGATACCATCAATACTTCCCACGGCGGTGAGGATACGCATATGTACTCAACTGCCGGTACTAAATTCAAGACTTTATGTATGCAGAACAAATTAAAGCTTCTTGATGCTTCTGTAAGACATCTTGGAACTGATATTAATTATATTGTCCTTGAAAATATGTACGATGAAATGAAGGAGCATATTGATTTCTACTTTAATACTCCTGTTACTAATATTGAAATAATCGATAATAATTACCGCATATATTACAAAGATACCTATATGGACTGCAACAAATGTATTGTGTCAGTTGGAAGAAGCGGAAGCAAATGGATTGAAAAAGTCTGTCAGGACTTAGATATTCCAACCAAATCAAACCGTGTTGATATCGGCGTAAGAGTTGAGCTTCCTGCTGTTATATTTGCACATCTTACAGATGAATTATACGAAAGTAAGATTGTATACAGGACTGAAAAGTTTGAGGATTTAGTCCGCACCTTCTGTATGAATCCTAACGGTATCGTTGTTAATGAGAATACGAACGGCATTGTAACTGTTAATGGACACAGCTATGAAGGCAGTGATAAACAGACTGAAAATACTAACTTTGCCCTGCTTGTTGCAAAGCACTTTTCTGAACCTTTCAAGGACAGCAACGGATATGGTGAAAGTATTGCACGTCTTTCTAATATGCTTGGCGGCGGTGTAATTGTCCAAAGATTCGGTGACCTTATACGAGGCAGACGAAGCACAGATAAAAGAATCGAAGAAGGACTTGTCAGACCTACTCTTTCTGCTACTCCAGGCGATTTAAGCCTTGTTCTTCCTAAGCGTATACTTGATGGAATAATAGAGATGATTTACGCTCTTGATAAGATTGCTCCGGGTACTGCCAATGACGACACTCTTTTATATGGTGTTGAGGTCAAATTCTACAATATGGAAGTTGAGATTGATAACAACCTTGAAACCAAGTACAAAGGTCTTTACATAATCGGTGACGGAAGCGGCGTTACACATTCATTATCACACGCTTCTGCAAGTGGTGTATATGTTGCAAGACGAATAATTGATGAGGAAGAATAATTCCATATTAAAATAATTCTCAATATTTAATATTAAGAATAGGTCAATATATTTTAATAAATAAGCTCTAAACATTTCACAAGTAAAGATTAGAACAATAAACCATTTATATATAATAATATTTGAAGCTGATAAAATCTCCCTGTAACTTATATCTTTCCTAAGCCTTTGCTTCCGGATATAAGTTACAGGGAGATTTATTCTTAATAATCTATCTAGTTCGATGATTAAAATCTACCATAATATCTATTAGTATCTATTTTATTAAGTTAATAATCTACTCAAGTCTTATTTAACTTCTACAAGCTCAATCTTAAAGTTAAGTTCTTTTCCTGCCATCTCGTGGTTAGCATCAAATGTTATGTCATTCTCTGTTAAGGCTGTTACCTTAGCTGGAAATGGCTGTCCATATACATTCTGAAGATATACCATATCATCAACCTTAAGTTCTTCTGAACCTGCAAGCTCGCTGATTGGAACTGTGATAATTGCATCTGGGTCTTTCTCTCCATAAGCTTCTTCTGGCATTAAATGTACATCTATTATATCTCCTACATTCATATCAGCTACAGCCTTATCAAAGCCAAGTATCATCATACCTGCACCACAGGTGAATTCAAGAGGTTCTCCTCTGTCATAAGATGAATCGAACTGTGTTCCATCGTTAAATGTTCCTTTGTAGTGTACTCTGCACACCTTGCCTACATTAGCTCCATCAAATAAAGGTGCTCCTCCACCACAACCTGAACAACCGCCACAGCCTGATGTTTCATTACTTCCACAGCCGCAGCTTCCGTCATCTGTGTCACTTCCACAACCACAGCCACAGCCGCAGCTTTCATTTTCTGTATCAGCTGTTCCACAGTTCTGTTCTTCTTCGTGTGAATGATGACTGCAATTAACACCCTCTGATATCAATTCTCCATTAAGGTATGCCTCTAGCGCTTCATCTGCATTTCCTGATACACCTGAATATACTTCTATGCCTGCTTCGCCTAATGCATTGGCAGCACCACCACCGATACCACCACATATAACAGCATTAATATCAAGACCTGCAAGAAGTCCTGCCATAGCTGAATGTCCAGAGCCTTCACTCTCTATAACTTCTTCTTTAACAATGTTCTGTCCATCTGTTTCATAAATCTTAAATTGTCTTGAATGTCCGAAATGCTCAAAAACATTTCCATTCTCGTAAGCAACTGCTATCTTCATATTATCCTCATTTCTATATTTTTTATAATAAGCATATATCCTGATTTCAGGACACTATATTCCTTTAAATATAATTTAATTCTATCTATCCTAAGGAAATTATTACCAAATAATAATTCCTTTCAAATTGTTATTTCAATAACTACTATTTCTAGAAATTATTTTCCTCAAAGAATTTCTTCTTTCGATCAATCATTTCATCAATTCTTTGAATATAATTACGAACGTCTTTTACATTTTCTATTCTCTCAATTCTGACTGAATGATTATCATCTGCTTCATTATGAAATACTACCTTGCTGGAAGCTCCTGCACCACAGGCAATTATTGTCTGCTTTTCCTCCATAATAAGAATGTTATATATACATTCAAGTCCCACAACTGAGTAACCGACATTCTCAAAATTACCTGCCATATTCTTCTGACGATACATATAATAAGGCTCCATTGACAATCTTTTGGCTGTGTCCTCTGTCATTCTTATTATCTCATCTGTATTCTTGGTAGATAACTGCTTATACTTATCTCTCCATATATTAAGTGCCGCCGCTCTCTTTATTGCAAGAGAATGTACTGTAAGGCTCTCAGGCTTCATCGCCTCAATCTCTGATAATGTATGGGCAACCTCATCAACATCTTCACCGACAAGTCCAAGAATAATATCCATATTAATATTATTAAAACCTTCTTCCCTTGCCATAGCGTACACATTTTTAATCTGCTCTACTGTATGCTTTCTTCCTATAAGGTCAAGTGTCTGCTGGTTCATCGTCTGCGGATTAATAGATATTCTTCCAACATTATGTGCCTTTAACACCTTTAACTTATCCCTTGTTATGCTGTCTGGACGTCCTGCTTCAACTGTAAATTCATGACAGCCGTCAATATCAAAAAGCTCCTTTAAAGCCGTTATGAGCCTGTCAAGCTGTGCCGCACCAAGTGTTGTTGGTGTTCCACCGCCAAAATACACTGTATCAAGTCTTCTGCCTTTCATCGCCCTTGCTACAAAAGTCATCTCCTTAATAAGTGCATCAATGTAATCATCCACATAATTCTTATACGCATCAAGTGCATATGATGAAAATGAGCAGTACAAGCATATACTTGGACAAAATGGTATTCCAATATATAAACTGTAACCATTCTTATAATCTATCTTATTAAGAATGTCCATTTCTTTCTTTGCTACATTTATTGCAAGGCTGGCTTTCTTCTCACTTGCCTTATGCTTATCCATAAAATGCTTCTTTATAGTCTGCTCATCTTCGCCATCTTCAAGCATAACATATGCAATCTTGCTTGGGCGCACTCCTGTAAGATAACCCCAGGGCAGTGTCTTTCCTGTCATCTGGCTGAGCCTGTCATATAAATATGACTTGAATTTATCGTGCATTTCGCTCTTGTTAAGTCCTGTCATATCAGGTACTGTTATATCAATCACTTTATCAGCTTCTGTGGCAACTGTATCCTGCTTATATGCCTTTACCTCCATTCTTGGGTAAAATGAACGCACAAGAACTATTGCATCATCATAAAATGTATCGTTATCAATTTTAATATATATCATACTGTTCATCTTTCCTACGCACCTATATATGGGTTATGAACCCTCTCATATCCTATGCTTGTTCCCTCGCCGTGTCCTGTATACACCTTGGTATCATCTGGAAGTACCATTAACTTGTCCTTAATTGAATGCACAATGTCGCTCATACTTCCGCCTGGGAAATCTGTTCTTCCAACTGACTCACAGAAAAGTGTATCACCTGAGAATAACACGCCGATTGACCCAATATAATAGCACGTTCCGCCCTCTGTATGTCCCGGTGTGTGAATTGCCTTAATATCAAATCCTGCAAGCTTAAGTATATCACCGTCATTGTGCCATACATCAGCCTTCACAGACAGGTTCATTCCATAAGCCTCACCAAGATTAATATGAGGTGTACTTAATGTATTCTTCTCCTCTGCTGAAGCATACACCTTAACATTATACTTATCCCTCACTTCATCTGCTGCCATAATATGGTCAAAATGTCCGTGTGTTAAAAGTATTCCCTTTAACATACAGCCAGACTGCTCTATCATCTCGCTTATCTTTCCAGCATTATCCGCAGGGTCTATAAGCACGCACTCCTTAGTGTCTGTATTACAAAGCAGGTAACAATTCGTTGCTACCATTCCTAATACTCTTACATCTATTTTATACATTATAATCTCCAATCCCTGTGTCAAAAATGCTGTCGTACGAAGCAATATATAAAATATCTTAACTTCGCACGACAGCGGTTATAAATATCAGCCTGTAGCTCTCTCTATATCTGTCACTCCGTCAATCTTTCTTAAATTGTCAATTAATCTGTTAAGCTCTTCCTTACCAGATACAACAAATCCAAGATTGATTGTTGCAAGCTGTTTCTTATTAACACGGCTGTTCATAAATCTTACATCTATATTGGCTTCCGTAAACAGACGTGAAATATCAACAATAAGTCCTTTTCTATTGCCTGCATATATATTAATCTCTGCACTGTACTTCTCATCTTTATTCTCTGTCTGCTCCCACTCAGCTTCAATAAGCCTTGCTCTTTCATTAGCTGGGAAATTAAGAATATTAACACAATCTGTTCTGTGAATTGATATTCCTCTTCCTCTTGTAACAAACCCAACAATCTCATCACCCGGCACTGGATTACAGCACTTAGAGAAACGGACAGCAACATCATGTATTCCTTTTACAACAATACCGCCTTTGCCCTTCTTCTCCTTCTCTTTCTCCTTGCTCTCACTTGCCACAATGCTGTCAAGTACCTGCTTGTCAGTTATCTCAGCCTTCTTGGTCTTCTGATATTCCTCATTAAGCTTATTGACAATCTGACCTTCTTTTAATGCACCATGTCCTACTGCCGCAAGAACAGCATTCCAGTCTTTGTAACCATATTTTCTTAGTGCTTTCTCAACAAACTCAGGCTTATTAATCTCAGAAAGAACAATTCCCTTACTCTTACAGTAATTAGATATAAGTTCCTTGCCCTTTATAATATTGTCTTCTTTAAGCTCCTGCTTAAACCACTGGTTAATCTTGTTACGGGCCTGTGTTGACTTAACCATTGAAAGCCAGTCACGGCTTGGTCCTTTGGAATTCTGTGATGTTATAATCTCAATTCTGTCACCATTCTTAATCTCATAATCAATATTAACAAGCTTGCCATTGACCCTTGCACCAACCATCTTGTTACCTACAGCACTATGTATGCTGTATGCAAAATCTATTGGATTAGAACCTGCTGGAAGTGTCTTAACATCACCTGTAGGAGTGAAACAGTACACTGAATCAGAAAAAAGGTTAAGGTCATTCTTAATTGATGATAAGAACTCCTTGTTATCAGACATATCTCTCTGCCATTCAAGAATCTGTCTTAGCCAGCTAAGCTTAGCTTCCTCACTCTTATCAGATTCTCCTGTCTTGCCTTCTTTATACTTCCAGTGGGCAGCAATACCATATTCAGCAATTCTGTGCATTTCATAAGTTCTTATCTGTACCTCGAATGGCTGTCCGTTAGAAGCAATAAGTGTTGTATGAAGCGACTGGTACATATTAGGCTTAGGCATTGCTATATAATCTTTAAAACGTCCCGGTATTGGCTTATACATTTCGTGAATAACACCAAGTGCCGCATAACAATCCTTGACTGTATCAACCTTTATACGAACGGCAAATATATCATATATCTGGTCAAGTGTCTTATTCTGGTTAACCATCTTTCTATATATTGAGAAGAAATGCTTAACTCTTCCGTCTATCTCAGCTTCAATTCCAGCATTGCTAATGTGCATGCCTACTTCTTTGATAATGCTCTTTATAAATGCCTCCCTGCCCGGTCTGTTAATATCAACCTGCTTTACAAGATCATTATAAGTATCCGGCATAAGATACTTCATTGATAAATCATCAAGTTCTACCTTAATCTTGGATATACCTAACCTATGTGCAATAGGTGCATATATATCCATAGTTTCTCTTGACTTTTCTACCTGCTTGGCTGGTGACTGGTACTGCATTGTACGCATATTATGAAGCCTGTCGGCAAGCTTTATCATAATAACCCGTATATCCTTTGCCATTGCAAGAAACATTTTTCTTAAGTTCTCAGCCTGAACTTCAATCTTGTCGTGCTGGTAATTAAGCTGTGTGAGCTTTGTTACACCATCTACCAAAAGTGCTACTTCATCGCCAAATTCCCTAGCAACATCTTCACTTGTCATAACTGTATCTTCCACAACATCGTGCAAAAGACCTGCAATAATAGATTCCTTATCAAGTTCAAGCTCTGCTAATATAATGGCAACACACAGTGGGTGAATAATATATGGCTCTCCAGACTTTCTAAACTGTCCTTCGTGTGCCTCCTTAGCCACTTTATATGCTCTCTCTATATCAGATAAATCTGATGAAGGATGATACTGCCTGATTGTTTCTATAAGCTTATTATAAAGCACTTCAGGACTTGTAAAATCTGCTGGAGTATCAACCGACTTGTCCACCTGACTTGTCTTGATATTGGTATTGCCTGCTAATTCTATATTATTCTCTGGCATATAATTTCTCCCTACACTTCTGAATATAGTTTTTCCATAAATTCTCTTGTTGCTACTGCATTTTCTGGTACAGTATTCTCAAGTGTGCAATGAACATATGGCTTATGTTCCTTAATCTTCTTAAGAAGAAGAGGATAATTAAGTCCACCTGTTCCTGCCGCTATTGACTTAAGCTCATCACCTTCAACGACATAATCTTTGCAGTGGACAACTGCTATATCCTTTAATAATAAATCAAATGCCTGATTAATTATCTCATCCTGCTTATCTATATTACCCACATATAAAAGGTTAACTGGATCAAATATAATCTGAAGATTAGGTGAGGCTATCGCATCAAGAACCTTTCTTGCTCTCTCAACTGTATTAACAATATGCTTCCATACCGGTTCAATCGCAACTATAACGCCAAACTGCTCTGCGTATTTAACAATTGGTCTTAAATTATCTATAAAGCACTGTAAAGCTTCCTCTGAATGGTTAGCTGGCTCATACTTGTACTCCTCATTGACAGCACCTGTCTCTGTACCAACTACGCCACAGCCAAGTATACTTGCAAATCTTATATGTGCCTTATATTTCTCAACTATCTCCTTGTGCTTCTCCTCATTAGGATTGCAAAGGTTAAGGTAACAGCCAAGTACTGCTATATCAACCTTATTCTCTGCACATAATTCTTTAATATACATTGCAAGACCTGGTGTCATAGTCTCTACTCCAGGCTTGAACTCCTTAATAGACTTGCTTAATGCTATGTGCATACAATGAAATCCCTGATTATGTATATTAGGAATAAGTTCATTAAGTGGTGCATATGCCACATCGTGTGCTCTTATACCGATTCTCATAATTAACCTCCTTAGGCTGTTACTCTGTGTTATGATTATTTAACCCAAACAGCCATATCAGTATATTATTTCTGATATGGCTGTCTGTTTCCGGTGTGCTGTGTGTCCCAGTAAAATGACATCTTTCATTACTGAAATGCCATCTTATGCCTCTTACACATACATCATAATATTTATTTTAACACATTATTGTCAGAATGTCATATTATTTTCACTAATTGCATTATAATAAGTTGCAAGTGGTATGAAACTCTGTGCAAATCCTTTTCCTGAATTGCCCTGACATATTACCGCATCATCTATAATAGTCTTGACTCCTACTGCTCCCTTAGGCACTTCATTCACAGCACTCCTGAACGTATTAATTCCATATTCAAGATACTGTTTATTACCTGTAAGCTCATAGGCTATTGCAAGTGCTTCAAGAAGCAGGGTATTATTGCCATTTCTTGCAAGACTTGGAAGCTCCTTATAATAGAACAAACCATTATCCATATAACAGTTCTCTGTCAGGTCATCAACTGCCCTTAATATCATCTGCCTGATATCTTCTCTTGGGAATATTCTGTAATATCTCATAACGCTTCCTACCGCTATTGATATCATAAAGCCTACTCTTATGGCTGTATTATCTGTGTAAGGTGATAACCAGTCGCCATATTCTTCTTCCCACTTCTTAAAATTATCAATTATCCAGTCACATTTTACAAGCCATTTATTATCATTAGTCTCTACATAAAGGGCTGTAAGTGTTCTTAGTGCCCATCCGGTTTCCCTTGCATTAGCTTCACCCGGCACCTGATACATAGGCGTTTCAAGAAGTTTTAATACATTTTCTCCTATTCCAATGGCTGTATCATAGCCTCTCTTATCACCTGTAAAATGGTAATAATCAAGCAGACCCTCGACCCACTCGTGAGAGCATACCATAACACCATTCTTACAATGTCCTGCCGTGTGCTCCCACTGTCCGCCAATTCTAAGAGGATTACTGCTGTAATGGCACACATCTATATCCATCCAATGCTTTGCTGACACAATCAGATAATCCATAAATCTTCTGACACCGGTTCTTGCATACATAAGTGCACAGGCATGTGGATAATCGTATTCATTATTGCTCCAAACAGGCTTTCCACCGCCACGTCCCTGAACAGTGTAGCCTTGATCTACCGTGTCGCCCCAGTTAAGCATACCATAGCACCTTGAATGTCCGTCTGCTTTTGCCATAAGTGATATCTCAAAATCGTCATTATGCTTTACAGGGAACACATCAATCATAACCCCTGCTCTCTTAAACACTTCCGGTGCTATATATGGTCTGTCTGGCATCTGGTATATAAGACTTCTGTTGTCTATCTCCCACAGCTTCATAGCAGGACTATGAAAATGTATCATAAACTGCTGTTCTTTTGCCATTCCTGACTGCATAGTAATCTCCCCGACATTCTCAGGAACAAGCATAACAGCCACACCTTCCCTGCACGACTTCACTGCCTTAGGATAATTCTGCTGTGCCTGATGAACCGTAACACTAAAGCCATCTTCACCATCAGTATAATCAGCCATAAATGTTCCATAAAATACCTCTGCAAAATGCTCATTAGCCTCTTTCACAAGATATTTATCATCAATTACCTCATTGACCTCCTCGCCATTCTTACCAATTATAAAGCTTGTCTTATAATTAGAAGTTGCAACAACAGTTCTTATATTATTGACATCAGCCTTCTTTTCAATCATATCAAGCTCTGTTGTACCTCTTGTCATAAATACAGGACCATCATTATGCGAATTATCTGTACGGATATCACCACAGCCTGTTGAATCGTTACCTGCTGTAATTTTAAGAGGCTTTAACTGCTCTGTAATTACGCTATCTTCTGATTTCTTAATATAAAATACAAGCGACTTTATCTTTAACTCATCATCTGATGTATTAATAATTCTGTATGTAATATTAACCCATGGCTTTCCGGCATAACCAGTGACTTTAATAACTGCCTTAATATTTTTGTTCTCAACATTCCCTGCTGCGATATTACTGCACTCAGCTTCTACGCTTGCAGTAACTGGTCCGGCCTCAACAACCTTCCACTCTCCAATCTTAAGCTTATAAGCATTGCCATCTTTATCCTTAAGATATGGACCTTCAAAATTCTTATCTGTATATACTTTCCTGTAATCATTAAGCTGCCTGAATATTGAACTGCTGTTGTTGGCAACCTCATATTCCAGACTGCCGCATTTTATTAAAAAGCCATTATTAACCGGTGTTACGCTGACGGTGCCATCTTGCTTAGCACACTCTGATTGTCCGTCTGCTATAAGATTAGCTAACTCCTGTTTAGTAGTTGTCAATACTGCCTTTGCCAACTTATTAGCTGGTAAATCTGCCATAAAATCGACAAAAAGATACTTTATACTACCATCATCATACTCTGCCGTAACCTTTGGCTGGATAATACATTTTCTCTTATTCTGAACTATGCTTATATTATCTGTATTATATAGTTCCCCTTTAGCAAATGGAACTGCTATACTAACACATTCATTAATTCTTGGATATCTGTATAACTTGTCAAAAAATATATCAACCATATAAAGCCTCTTTTCTGTTATGCATTTTACATATGTAGTGTCTGCTATACTATTTCTATTACGTTATGCGTTAAATCTTTAACTATTGTTATTATAATATTAATTGCCACTTCTAACCACTGTTATATTTGTCCAATTTATGATATTATACATATTAATTTACATATAAGGCACATAATCAGGAGGAATATTTTGAACTACGCTGAAATTAAATATAACGACATCGCCAATGGTCCTGGAGTACGTACAAGCATTTTTGTAAGCGGATGTACACACCACTGCAAAGGCTGCTTTAATGAAATTGCGTGGGATTTTAACTATGGTACACCTTTTACTGATGCAACCATATCTGATATAATTAATTCAATGAAGCCAGATTATATTGCTGGTCTTACACTGCTTGGCGGCGAACCATTTGAACCAGCCAATCAAAGGGGACTTATTCCGCTTCTAAAGGCTGTAAAGGAAAACTATCCAGCCAAGGATATATGGTGCTTTACCGGTTACCTTTTTGATGAGGATATTATGGATAAAATGTATGACAAATATCCTGAAACCAGAGAAATGCTTTCATATATTGACGTATGCGTCGATGGAAGATTTGTTGAAGAATTAAAAGATATGATGCTTAAATTCAAGGGTTCATCAAACCAGCGCACAATACTTGTACAGCAGTCTTTAAAAGAAGGCACTGTAGTTACTGCTGAAGAATATCAATAATCAGTGGAAAATCTATATAAAAAAATTCAGGTATTAGTCAGTCACCTGAATATCAATAATATTAAGGAGAATAATCATCAATGAAACAGACAGTTAAATTTAAAAAACTTACACCAAATGCAATAGTTCCAACTTATGGTACAGAATTCTCTGCCGGTGCAGACCTCTATTCCGGAATGACTGAACCAGTGATAATCAACGCTGGTACTACAGAATTCATCAAAACAGGGATTGCTATGGAAATCCCAGAAGGTCTTGTTGGTCTTGTATACGCACGAAGCGGTATGGCGTGCAAAAAAGGTCTTGCCCCAGCCAATAAGGTCGGCGTTATCGACTCTGATTACCGCGGCGAGCTTATGGTTGCATTACACAACCATTCACAATCCCCTGTAACCGTTGAACCTGGCGACAGAATTGCACAGCTTGTACTCACACCTTATATTACTGCTGAATTCGTTGAGACTGAGGAATTAAGTGATACAGTGCGAGGTGATGGAGGATTTGGGTCTACTGG
>ERZ773104.3631-NODE-3631-length-14418-cov-3.360510_pt1 | contig 14418 bp, 8 predicted proteins | sample MGYA00511920_ERZ773104 | MGnify/ENA primary metagenome ERZ773104 (study PRJEB29015, sample SAMEA2737857) | human gut metagenome | biome: human gut; feature: human-associated habitat; material: faeces | place: China | collected 2012 ...
ACAAGAGGTTTCATATGGGTTCTCTTTAAATTACCCATAAATATATTATACGAGGAGAATCATGATGACACAAGTTGTACAGGGAATTTTAATCCCGTTTCTGGGCACAACACTGGGGGCAGCGTGTGCACTGTTTTTGAAAAACAATCTTCCAACCAGTATACAGCGGATTTTAACGGGCTTTGCTGCTGGAATTATGACCGCTGCCTCTGTTTGGAGTCTGTTGATTCCAGCTTTAGAGCAGGAATCTGACCGGGGACGGCTTGCATTTTTACCGGCAGCCATTGGCTTTTTGGTTGGAATTGCGTTTTTGCTGCTGTTGGATCGGCTGATTCCGCATCTGCATATGAATAGCAAGGAGGCAGAAGGCATTCCGGCACGCTTGAAAAAGACAACCATGCTGGTTTTTGCAGTGACATTGCATAACATTCCGGAGGGAATGGCAGTCGGGGTTGTCTATGCGGGTGTCTTGTATGGGCATCAGGCTTCGATTACTGCCGCCGGAGCACTGGCATTGTCGCTCGGTATTGCCATCCAGAACTTTCCGGAGGGGGCAATTATTTCAATGCCACTGCGTGCAGAAGGTATGCGGAAGTCGAAAGCTTTTTTATACGGGACGTTGTCCGGCGTTGTCGAACCGCTGGGAGCATTGCTGACGATTTTAGCATCTGGCTTTTTTATCCCGTTAATGCCATATCTGCTGAGTTTTGCTGCCGGAGCAATGCTGTATGTAGTCGTGGAGGAACTGATTCCAGAGATGTCCGAGGGAAAGCACTCCAATGTCGGAACAATTTCGTTTGCAGTGGGATTTGTTGCGATGATGATTTTGGATACTGCCTTGGGATAACATACTTTGAAAAAGATTCAAAAAAAATGAAAAAAGCTCTTGACAAATTTAAAATTGTGTGGTAGAATGAGTTCGTTAGTTAGAGAACACTAACTATAAAAGTACGGGAAGCATCCGGATTTCCCGATTTTTTCCGTTTATCAGTTAGTCAAAACTAACAATTTGCCGGCGAAGATCCGCTGTCCACAAAAACAAGAATAGGAGGGGTTGCATGTCCGTTTCCGAATGTGTAAAATTTGAACAGAAACTGGCGTATTTTATGGCACCATCGTTGTTGGGAATCAAGTGTGCCAGTCTGATGTCCATCAACAAAACAGAATTTTCTGTTTTGGAACATTTGGAGCGATTCAATGCAAGAGCTCATGCAAAAGGGCTGAAATTGCGGTTGCTGTGTGACTGCACCAATCGTGCGTTAATCCTGCTCTATCAGGAAACCTTGTTACAGCAGCAGTTGCAAAACTCGCAAGTGCAATTGATTTTACGGCAGCAGGGATATGCAGAACCTGTCAATTTGGAGGCAGCGTTGCAGCAGCTTTCCGAACGCATCCGCTGTTCAGGGGAATTCCCCCATGAAATCGGCGTATTTCTGGGCTATCCCGTGGAAGATGTGATTGGGTTCATGGAGAACAAAGGCAAAAATTATGTGCTTTGCAAATATTGGAAGGTATATCACCATGCCGAACGGGCAAAGCATACTTTTGAAAGCTATGATCGTTGCAGAGCATTTCTGTGCAATCAGCTGAATCAGGGCTATGATCTCTATCAGGCACTGAAAATTTCTTGAGGAGGAAATGAACATGAAGGCAGCAGTAATTTATTGGAGTGGTACCGGTAATACCGAACAGATGGCAAATGCAATTGCAGAAGGAGCAGGTGCAGAACTGTTCAGCGTATCCGATTTTACAGGTGATATTGCCGATTATGACAGAATTGCATTTGGCTGTTCTGCAATGGGAGATGAAGTTCTGGAAGAATCCGAATTCGAACCGTTCTTCACTGCAATTGAAGGTGCACTGAGCGGAAAGACCATCGCACTGTTTGGCTCTTATGGCTGGGGCGACGGCGAATGGATGCGGAACTGGGAAGAACGGGCAAAGGCAGACGGTGCTGTTCTGGTGAACGGCGAAGGTCTGATTGTCAACGAAACGCCGTCTGATGAAGACTTGGAAACCTGCAAGGAACTGGGCAAGCAGCTCATCGCATAAAAAACGACTCCAAAGCAAATACAAAAAAGCGGCTCGTATGGAAAACCATACGGGCTGTTTTTGTTTATAGATGCAGGCAAAACCAATTCTTTTTACTCTCTAAGATTCCCTCTTTTCGCAGCTTGCTGATTTCCGCAGAAAGTCCGCTCCGGTCAACCTCCAGATAATCCGCCAGCCCCTGCCGGTCATATGGAATCACAAAAGTATTGCTGTTTTCCTGCTTCGCCTGCTGAAAGAGATAGGCAAGCAGTTTTTCTCGGGTGGTACGTTTTGCCGTGATTTCGAGTTTCTGGTGAAACAAAACATTTTTCCTTGCCAGCAATTGAATGACGTTGAATAGTAACTGCTGGTGAAAGCCGCAGGCATTGCAGCAGGGATGCAGAAGTTTTTCCCCCTCCAGCCATAGAATCGTGCTTTCTGTGGCTGCAATGACACTGATTGGGGCAGCATCAACACCAGCACAGACAAATGCCTCCCCGAATGGCTGTGCAGGTGACAGACTTGCAGTAATACTGCGGTTTCCGTCATAGTCCAGACGGACAAGCTGCACTTTTCCTGTGAGAACAATGCCCAGATGGTGCAGCGGTTCTCCAGCATGTAATAACGTCTGTTGTTTGGCGTAAGTTTGAATCGTTGGAGCAAAACATTCCAGCATGGTTTTCAGAGAATCCGGCGGAATTTCTGCAAACAGGCGGCAGGTTTGTAAAATTTCCAGATATTGTTGCATGAAAATCTCCTTTTTGTTGAAAATTCAACAGACTTTTTTTCGATTCTGTTCTATAATAGACCCAGAAGAACCGAACACACACCGATAAAATCAAACGGGAACACCCGTAGAAAGGTTGATAAAACGATGAAACGAACCATTATTCGGATTGATGAAGCTGCTTGTATTGGATGCGGAGCATGTGCAGAGGCTTGCCATGAAGGGGCAATTGGCATGGTAAACGGAAAGGCAAAACTGTTGCGAGAGGATTATTGTGACGGTTTGGGCGATTGCCTGCCAGCCTGTCCAACCAATGCGATTACGTTTGAAGAACGAGAAGCTCCAGCTTATAATGAACAGGCAGTTTTAGCGGCGAAAGCTGCCAAAGCAGCGGCGAAACCATTGCCGTGCGGATGCCCCGGCACACAGGCAAAACAGCTGAAACGAACAGCAGCTCCGGCAGTCTGTCCGCAGGGAGAAACAGAAAGCTGTCTGGCACAGTGGCCGGTGCAGATTCAGTTGATTTCTCCAGTAGCCCCGTATTTGCAGGGGGCAGATTTGCTGATTGCTGCGGACTGTACCGCCTATGCATATCATGACTTTCACGAACAGTTTATGCGGAATCGAATCACTTTGATTGGATGCCCGAAATTGGATACCGTGGATTATGCAGAGAAATTAACTGAAATTTTTGCAACCTGCTCCATCCGAAGCATCACTGTAGTACGAATGGAAGTGCCTTGCTGCGGTGGATTGGTGCAGGCGGTACAGCGTGCATTAACGGCAAGCGGTGCAGAAATCCCTTGCGAGGTGGTGATTCTTTCCACCGATGGCAGACGAAAAGCATAAAATAAAAACAATTGGAAACCATAGATGAAAATGGAGGAATCAAAATGGAACAGAAGATGTTTTGTTATCAGTGCGAACAGACCGCAGGATGTACCGGATGTACGGGAAACCGTGGCGTTTGCGGAAAAACAGCCCAGACAGCCCAGCTGCAAGATGAATTGACAGGGGCGTTAATTGGTTTAGCACGAGCAACCGTTGGCGATACGCTGGCAACCGAAGAAACTTGGAACGTCATGATTACAGGCTTGTTTGCAACGCTGACCAATGTCAGCTTTGACGATGCTGCCATTCGGGAACAGATTGCCGCTGTGCATCGGGCAAAAGATGCCTTAGTACCACAGTGCCAAAGCTGTGGAGCACCTTGTGGCAGAAATGATGATTATGATTTACGGCAGCTTTGGGAAGAGCCAGACGAAGACATTCGTTCCCTGAAATCCCTGATTCTGTTCGGTCTGCGTGGTATGGCAGCGTATGCATATCATGCAATGGTGCTGGGGTATCGGGATGCAGCAATTGACACTTTTTTTAGTGAGGCACTCTGTAAAGTTGGCGAAGCGTTCCCGATGGAAGAACTGCTGCAAACGGCTCTGAAAGTCGGCGAAGTGAACCTGCAATGCATGGCACTGCTGGACAAAGCCAACACGGAAACCTTTGGAACACCGTCCCCGAAAACGGTTTCGATGAAGATTGAAAAAGGGCCGTTTATCGTGGTAACCGGGCATGACCTGCGAGATTTACAGCTGCTGTTAGAGCAGACCAAAGACAAGGGCATTTCCATCTATACGCATGGAGAAATGCTCCCGGCACATGCTTACCCGAAACTGAATGCGTATCCGCATTTAAAGGGCAACTTTGGAACAGCATGGCAGAACCAGCAGAAAGAATTTGCAGATTTGCCAGCACCAATTCTCTTTACTACCAACTGTTTAATGCCACCAAAGGGCAGCTATGCCGACCGCGTGTTTACAACAGAAGCGGTTGCTTTTCCGGATGTCGTACACATCGGGGAAGAAAAAGACTTTACGCCCCTGATTGAAAAAGCGTTGGAACTGGGCGGTTATTCCGAAGACAGACAGATGACTGGCATCAATGGCGGAACGACTGTCACAACAGGCTTTGGACATGGAACGATTTTGTCTGTTGCAGAGCAGGTAGTTGCAGGCGTTCGTTCGGGAGCAATTCGGCATTTCTTCTTGGTTGGCGGTTGCGACGGAGCAAAGACCGGACGGAATTATTACACGGAATTTGTAAAGCAGACCCCGAAAGATTCCGTTGTTTTGACGCTGGCATGCGGAAAGTATCGGTTTAACGATTTGGATTTGGGAACAATTGGCGGTTTACCACGGCTGATGGATATGGGACAGTGTAACGATGCATATGGTGCCATTCAGGTTGCTGTCGCATTGTCGCAGGCGTTTGGCTGTTCCGTGAATGAATTGCCGCTGTCCTATGTGCTGTCTTGGTATGAGCAGAAAGCCGTCTGCATTCTGTTGACGCTGCTGCATCTGGGCATTCAGAATATTCGGCTTGGTCCATCGCTGCCGGCGTTTCTCTCTCCGAACGTGCTGCAATATCTGGTAGAACACTATGGCATTGCACCGATTACCACACCGGAGGCAGATTTAAAGGCATTGCTGGGAGAAGCATAATGATATAAAAAATCATACAAAAGGATAGAAAAAACCAGTCAGAGCAGATGATCAAAAATGCTCCGACTGGTTTTCTTTTTTGGTGCGGATGACAGGACTTGAACCTGCACACCTTACGGCACAAGAACCTAAATCTTGCGTGTCTGCCAATTTCACCACATCCGCAGAACGAGGCGGTAAGCAGTTCTTACCGCACACGAAACAATGTTATTGTAGCATAAAACGGAGCCTTTGTCAACTGTTTTCTGCATATTGTTCAATTTTTTTTCGGAAGTCCTCGCTCCAGTCTGTATGACTGTCTGCAAACCGCACATGGTTCATGAAAAAGCCGGAAATATTTTCAAAGATGACATTTTCCGGTTGGCTGTGGAAAATCAAGGGCTTTTCCGTATCTGAAACGGGCAGCAGCTGAGCAAGATTCCACTGAAAAACTTTCCCGTTTGCTCCGGCTGCAAATAGTGTGTTGCCAGCTGTTTGCAGGTCTAAAATCGGCGTATCATGGACACATTTGAGGATGATTTTGGCGTTGGTCACTTCTCTGACAGCAAAAATCATGATTTGATAGGAATAAGTTGCAATGGCTGCATACAGTTCTCCTTGATAAGAAAGGAACAGCCCAGCAGTTACGCCGTTGTAGTTGTCCAAAGCATCGTGACGGGAAACAGAAATGGGTGTATCTGCTTCTGGTCGATAGAGATATTGTTGATTTTGGTCGGTTTGCAGGGCAAAGAAATTATTTTGGTATTGCTGATAGGGGCTACCGCAGAACAATGCACAGCGGGTATGTCCATCTTTTAAAAGAGCAACGTCTACATCTCTTAAAATGACGTTTTCTGTGACTAGTTCATCCATGCTGCAACAGCGGTTCAGCTGTAATTCCTGTTGGTCGTTCTCTGTCAGCTGATAGACAACCGTTGTGTGGTTCGCCGTCCAGACTAAGAGAAACAGCAGCCAAGTACCATCTGCTTTTTTTCGCATACAGAGTTTTCGGGTGCGTGAAAAAGAACATTCCGGCATTTGTTGCAACTCAAACAGAGAAAGCGTTTCCGCTTGCTGGTGATTCAAGTCAATTCGATAGTGTCCGATGATACCATTTCGGGTAACGCCAACTACTGTACCATCGGGAAAAAATCCAACAGCAATCACCAGATAGGGCATAGAAATGGTACAGATGCAAGTTTCTGTTTTGGCGTTCCAAATGCGGATGGTGTGGTCATGGGAGCAGGATGCCAGAACCGGAACGCCGTCTATTGAGAAGTGCTTGACTTGATGCACCCAGTTGTTATGAGCTGGAATTGCACGCACACAGTGCCAGCTGCCTGTAAACCAGCTTTCCCGTGACAATTGATGCAGCGTGCCATCATAGGAGCTGGTATAAAGAGTGTTTTCATTGACGGGAAAGAGGGAATGAATTCCGGCATCGTAGCCGAGGAACTGACAGCAAATCGTTTCTGTACGAGTGTTGATAATCTGAAGCGAACGGTCTAACGAACTGAGCATGATGGAATCAGAGTCCAGATAGCAAGCGGTTTCAATCTCAAAATTTTGTTTGCCATAATAGGGCTTGCAGATGATATCTTTTTCAAAGATGGAGAGCAGCACTTCGCTGATGCAGGGTTCTCGGTTGCCATAGACTTTGTTGCAGATGCAGAATTTGGATGCATCCGGCGATAGAATCAAGTCATTAAAACCATTGAATGTATCGGTATGTTCTTTTCGCTGAATCTCAAGGTTACCGTTTGGCGTTGCAAGCAGGACAACAGAACGAGATTTTCCCCGTAAGTTGATGAGAAAACAGGGTTGATGCAAATAAGAGAGCACCTTGAAGTCATAGATAAAAGCGTCATCTGGCTCTGGGGCTTGCGTGGAAACGGTCAAGAATGGCTGAATCTGTTCGGAACAGAATGTTTCTGCATGCATGGGAATTTGATACAATGTTTTCCCACAAGAGAAAATCAGCACTCCTTCCACAGCAGCAAGGCGATACTTGCGGAAATTGCGGCAGTGTTCCGGATAGGGGACAAATTTCCGGTTTTCCGGATGCAGAAGCGGAATTCGCCAGATACCTTTCCCCTTGATGGCAGCAAAACAGCAGTCCTGTGCAGCGTCATATAACAAATGCTGAATGGTATTGTTCAGAGAAATGGTGCGTTCTGGCTGCTGTTGAATCGAGAGCAGCTTGTCTTGAAATGAAACGCTCCAAAAAGAGAGATTCCCGTTTTTATCGCCTATCAATAAGAGTCGATGCTGTGGAACAGATACCGAGGTAGAAACATATGTACCATTATAAGCGGAGAGAAACCGAAATTGTCGGGTTCGGTTGTTGTAGCACCAAATCCCGCTACCAGAAATAGAGAGCATGTTGTTTTGAATCGTACAGAACGTATGAACAGCAGCAGAATGTCCGAGTGGCTGGAATGTATACGCATTGAGAAAGCTGCCGGAAAAGTCCGCAGTATGCAGCGTGTTGCACTGGAAATCATATAGACGGATACCATTTAAATTGACGGTTTCCAGATGCAGACCATTGAAATGGAACGTGCTGAGGTTTTGGTGACGGGTTTGCTTGACGGCAAATATAAGCTGTTCAATGGATTTTTGCACGGCGGAATTGGCTGGCAATTCAGATAGAATTTGCAAAGCCTGTTCCAGCAGAGAACCTTGTGGGTCGTTCATGCGAGGCTGTCCGGGCAGGTAAAGGCGTTCCAGCGTGCTTTCCCCTAAAAATTGCAGGATTTCTTCTGGAATTGGTTCTGAAAAGAACCGACAGAGCAGCTGTCCGGCAGATTGTGACGGGGTAGAATATTGTTGCATCCAGATTGCAGTTTGAATGATTTCCAACAGAAAGTTGGCATAGAAATAATCTCGGAAATTCTGGTGGTAGAATCGGAAATCTTGGTCAGCATGCTGCGGTTCAATGAGAAAGCCCATCTTATGTTCGATTTCCCAGAATGTAGCAGCGAACGTGTCCGGCATGGGATGTGGGGAATACGTCTTATAAAAGGCAATGGCATCTTGAACAGTGTTCCGCATGGAAAATTCATCCATACGAAAGCTGCCGTTTCTGGTCATGCAATAGGCGATATAATAGAGCGTCTGCATGGCGAAATTCGTCTGTTCCCGTTCTTCTGACGTTCCGTTCAGTGTGGGAGTGCGTTTCACCTGTTCGATGAAGTTGCAAATGAGTTCTCCTGTTGTTTCCGGTAGGCGATGGGGCAGCGGTGCAGTTGGGATGACATCTTTTTTTAGCGTGTAGGCATACATCGCAAGTGCCATAGGACTTCGTAAAATATCCATGCAGTTGCTGTGCGTCAAGGTCTGCCATTCCTGTTCTGCCCGTTCTGTTCCGAATAACTGCTTGAAAAAGTCTTGGATTTGCGTATCTTGCAGGGGATTCACTCGCTTGCAGAGAAACGGCAGTTCTCCGCCCGTTGAAAAGCAGTCGGCAAGATTGTTTCTGCTGGTAATCAGAAAGCGAATGGCTGGGTATTTGCGTTTCATTTCCTTGATTTCTAAGAGGAGTTGATTTTTTGCAGTTTCGCTGGAAATTTCGTTGTAGCCATCCAGTAAGAAGAAAAGAAATACATCGGATTCTGCTTGCAGCATGGACAGAAATTGTTCGTAGGGGAGTTGTTTTTCTTCTGAGAGAATCTGATAAAAGTGATGGAGAATCGGCGATTCTTGTTTTCCGATGGTGTTGTGGTTTAGCAGGTTTAAAGGGATGTAAATTGGAATCAGCGAACTGTTTTCCCGTAAGAGAGATTCGCCCAAATCCAGCAGCAAAAAGGTTTTTCCTGCTCCGCCCGTTCCCGTTAGCATGATGTTTGGATAGGGAGAATTGGAGAAAAGCATCCGGAGCGATTCGCAGTTATTCTGTTCGTTTTCCACTAGAATCGAATCAATGTGATGATTCTGAACGCCGAGAGCAGTAGAGAGAAGATTTCCAATTCCAGGCATATCAATTTTATGGGAAACGCTATGAAATGCCAGCATTCTGCCTTGTTCTTCCGCAGCTTGGTGAAGCATCTGAATCGCAGCTTTTTGAATGGCTGGAACCATTTCACCAAGATTTTTGGGTGTCAGCCAACAAAATACATCAGAAATGGTTTCCTGAAAAATCGCAATGAGAACAACAACCGCAATAATTCTGGAGATTTTATTTTGTCTATATAATTCTTTAATGTCATTAAGCATATCAGAACCATAAACCATTTCTTCATTGAGCATCTTAAAAATAGAAATTTGCACCGCTCGCCAGTCTGAAATTTTCGCCTCTGCCATCATGGTATCAATATTATAAGCAAGCTGGTGGAGGGTTTCATTTTGGAACAATTGGTCTCGGTCTTCTAGCTGAAATGTTTTTTTTAGCAATTCTGTACCGTGATAGTTGGCATACGTGCGTTTTTGCTGGCGATTTCTCCGCCGATTGCCCTGCATAAATGCTTTCAGACTGGATGCGGATTTGCAAATCAATTTCTTTTGTATGACAGATTCATCGACGATATGATAGAATAGTTTTTTTAAAAACAAGGCATCGGAGCAGTTCTCTGCATCCGATTGCAAGAGTAGCGGTTTGAGTGTGTGGAGTGTCAGTTCCTGTTCCAATTTTGAATCCTCCCTTTCGGAATCATATAAAAATCGTTTCCTTTATTTTACAACAAAATTGCTAGAGATTAAAGCAAAGAAATCTGAATTTCCATGACGAAAATATATTGGAACTGTAAAAATCAGCTAAAATGTATTTTTTATCCATTTTCTATTTTTTCAACAAATTTCCGAATCCATTCATGCAAAACAGAAATGAAAATCAAGCAGAGGAAATGTTGCACAAAGCACAGAAACAATTTTTGTGAAATAGATAGATTTTTCGGGCTGAAATCAAAATTCTATTGACATGCATCTTATTTTATAGTAAAATAAATCAAAAAGTGTGTATGGAAATTGTGCAAATTGCAACAAAAATCCATGCAAAATTGATTGGATGGTTTAAAAACAAAAAGGAGGATCTTTGAGATGAAAATCAAAAAGAAAGTATTTGCTGCCAGCTTGGCGGCTGCAATGGCATTGAATGCTGTTTGCGTCAGCTCGTTTTTCGGTGGCGTTTCCGCTGCCGGAGAAACGAAGTATGAATTTGAAGATGGTAAAATTACCGGTGTTTCTGCAGAAGTAGAAGAAGTTGCAAGTGCTAGCGGTGGCAAGGTTGTTCATATGCGGGATGCAGGTGAAACCATTAAGGTAACTGTCAATGTAGAAAAAGCTGGTATGTATGACTTGAACATTTGCTATGCAACGGATGGCGGTGCAAAGACGCAGAAACTGAATGTCAACGGCAATGCAGCTGGAGATTTGGCACTGTCGAACCACACGGATTTCAGCGAGTCCAACGTTGCAAGAATCAAGCTGAATGCTGGGGAAAATGAACTGGAATTTGTCAGCTATTGGGGCTGGACACAGTTTGACTACTTCACCCTGACCGAACCGAATTATCCGACTTTGTCTGCAACCAGTGATCTGGCAGATAAAAATGCAACGCCGGAAACACAGTCTTTGATGAACTATCTGGCAAGTGTTTATGGCGAACACATCATTTCTGGTCAGCAGGAAATTTATAATGGTGGCCCGCATGACTTTGAATATGAATTTAATTACATTAAAGATACTACTGGAAAGTCGCCAGCAATCCGTGGCTTTGACTTCCTGAATGCAGCAAATCCGCTGTATGGAAACGAAGATGGTACAACAAACCGTATGATCAGCTGGGCAAAGGATAACAATGGTATTGTAACCGCATCCTGGCACATTACCGTTCCAAAAAAATTCTCCAGCTACAATGTTGGTGATAAAGTAGACTGGTCGAATGCGACCTATAAGCCGGATGAAACAGACTTTGATACCGCTAAAGTTCTGGAAGAAGGTTCTAAGGAAAACGAATATTATAAGCTTTGTTTGAAACTGTTGGCAGAACAGCTTCAGAAGCTGCAGGATGCAAATGTTCCAGTTATCTTCCGTCCGCTGCATGAAGCAGAAGGTGGCGGCGGTGAAGATGGTTCTTGGTTCTGGTGGGGCAAGTCTGGTTCTGCTGTCTATAAAGATCTGTGGAAGCTGACTTACAAGACCTTGACCGAAGACTATGGTCTGCACAATATGATTTGGGAATGGAACAGCTATACTTTCGAAACTTCTACCAACTGGTATCCGGGTGATGAATATGTAGACTTGGTTGCTTACGATAAGTACAACTGCACCGACTGGTCAACTGGTAGTGCCGTTCTGGTACACAATGACAGTGCAATTGGTGGCACATTCTACAGCTTGGTGGAACAGTATGGCGGCAAGAAGATGGTTGCCATGGCTGAAAACGACAGCATTCCGACACTGGAAAATCTCCAGATGGAAAAGGCTGGCTGGCTGTATTTCTGCCCGTGGTATGATGGCGGTTCGGATAGCACCAACTTCCTGAGCAACGAAATGTTCAACAAGAAGGAAGACCTCAAGGAAATCTACACCAGTGATTATTGTATCACACTGGATGAACTGCCGGAAAATCTGTACAGCAACAGCGGTGCAGTCATTACCACGACATCCGGCACTGGTCAGACAACTACCACCACAACAACGACCACAACCACCACAACAATGACTACCACAAAGATTGAAAATGCAATTATGGGCGACATCAAGAAGGATGGCAGCACGGTTAAGGTAATTTTCGATCGTTCGATGGGCAAGGAAGTACACCTGATTGTGGACTTGGATGATAGCCTCGGCTATGCAAATGGCTGTGTGGGCGTTTCTGTAAAGGTTGATGGTGTTGATTATTGGATTTCTTATAAGTGGGAAGCAAGCAAGTCCGATGATGTAACGGTTAGCCTGGATGCAGATAATGTTTATAACGTTACCTTCAACAACGGCAGCGGAACAGTAAAGGATGCTGACCAGATCGCAAAGATTGCAGAAGCTGCACAGAAGGAAAAAGAAGCACAGTTCCAGGTATGGTGGGCAAACGATAAGGAAGGCGAGAAGGACGATACCACAAAGGCAACGCTCGTAGCAGCTTATCTGCCGGATGAAAGCGGCAAAACTACTGAAACCACTGTAACAACTACAGATGCAGGCACAACTACTACACCGGAAGAAACAACAACAGAACCGGTTGAATCTACAACCACTTCTGCAGAAGTAACCACTGCACCGAATGAAACTACCACAACTGTTACAACCGCTGCTACAACTGGTAGCGAAAGCGAAGCACTGTATGGTGATATCAACATGGATGGTAAGGTAGACCTGACCGATGCTGTTATGCTGAACAAGTATCAGGCTGGTTTGGTTACACTGACCGATGTGCAGAAAGTAAATGCAAACTGTGACATTACAGACGGCACAGAAAACATTACAGAAGAGGATTCATTTGCTTTGATGAGATTTGTCCTCATGATGGAAGGTTATGAAAACTTGCCGTACAATGCTGCAAAGTAAATAGCAATCATTTTTAAGAATGAGCAAAAGATTCACCGCACAGGGAGAGAAATTTCTCTGTGCGGTGATTTGTTTTTGATGAACGGTTGACAAGTCGGGGCATTCGCTTGAAATTGTATAAAAAAGAAAAAATTCCTTTAAATGGGTTGACAAAACAAGGAATATATGCTATAATATTACCAGTTCATTCATAAGTTATCATCTCATCAATGCGTTCCATTTTTTGTATATGATTCACAAATATTTCCAAAAATAATTGTCAGATTGATGGAAATCAAAAAAGAATTTCTTATTTCCCTTGACCTTCTACCCAATTTATAGTAAAATGGAAGCGATGATAATTTTCCCCATTTTTTGTAGAAAGAAGGATACTATGTTTTGTAAAAACTGCGGATTTCAACTGAAAGACACTGCAAGGTTCTGTCCCAAATGTGGAACAGCAAACACGCCACCACCAATTCCCCCACAACCCAGCAATTTCACTCAACAACCCAATAATTTCGCTCCACAACAAAACTCATCATTTTCACCGAATGCACAGAGCATCGCTGTAAAAACGAAAAAGCCACTGATTATCGTCGGTGTTGGGATTGTGATTTTGATTGTCATTATAATCGCATTCTGCATCGGATTTACTGGACACGGTGCAGGCGGAGGCTCAAAGGGTGGATATAAAAAGGCAACAGAAGCAGCAGAAGCTGCATTGACAGCAGAATATACAGGAGATGCTGCTGCAATGATGAAGTTGTTGCCGGCGAAAGGAAAAGAATACTGGGAAGATGACAAGAACTTGACGGAAAAGCAGCTGCAAGATTATATGCAGAATAGAATGAATACGTATGGTCATAAATACGATGAAGTTTCCGTAAAAGTAGATGACAATTCCAACCCGATTGAAAATAGCAAGGTAACAGAACGTGTAAATTCCAATTATTTGGATAATTATGGAATAACCGCTGATGAAGTCATCTATTTCGCAGAGTGTGAATTGACGGTAGACGGTGAAGAACGAGATGAAGGAAATGATGTATACGTCTATAAGTACAATGGAAGATGGTACAGCATTTATCCGGAATATCATTTGATTGAAGATACCGACAGCGAATAAAATGATGTAATTTGGAAAAGGAATAAATGTTCACCGCACAGGAAGAGAAATTTTCCTGTGCGGTGATTTGTTTTTGATGAACGGTTGACAAGTCGGAAAAGTTGTGTTATAATCAAATTTGCGACAGTTCGTTTGCACCATCCTGTCTTTAAATAAAACCAGGGCTATGTATATTGTTTCATTCTTTGACATGATGCCCATTTTGTGCATCATGTCTTTTTAATTTTAAAGAAATTTCTTTATTATCAAAAGCAATATCCATATCCGTAAACGAACGGAAAGGATGATTATGTATCTATTAAAAACAGAGCAGACTTTTGACTCCGCTCACTTTCTTTCTGATTATCAAGGCAAATGTCGTAATCTTCATGGACACCAATGGCGGGTAATCGTTGAAATCTGTGGCAAAACTTTAAGCACTGATACTCAGACCCGCGATATGCTTGTAGACTTTGGTGATTTAAAACATGACTTAAAAACAGAAACTGATTTTTTTGACCATGCTTTAATCATTGAAAAAGGCAGTCTTAAACCTACTACTTTAACCGCTTTACAGGAAGAAAATTTCAAAATTG
>ERZ773104.3633-NODE-3633-length-14417-cov-7.009469_pt1 | contig 14417 bp, 12 predicted proteins | sample MGYA00511920_ERZ773104 | MGnify/ENA primary metagenome ERZ773104 (study PRJEB29015, sample SAMEA2737857) | human gut metagenome | biome: human gut; feature: human-associated habitat; material: faeces | place: China | collected 2012 ...
ACAACCTGAGCTTTGAGGACATGATGAGCCGCTTCAAGAGCCAGAGCGAAGAGAAAATGGCGGATCTCGACCACGAGACCAACAACCGCCGCGGCGGTGGCTACGCCCCCCGTGGCCGTGGCGGACGCCGCTGATACAAGTACCACCAACGGGCCTGCCCCCAGCGGGGCGGGCCTGTTTTGCCCATGCACGGCGGCAGCCGGAACAAGCGGCCCCGTACAGAACCAGGAAAGGAAACCAAAATGCCCGCAAAATTTGAACTCATCGCTCCCTGCTTTTTCGGGTGCGAGTCCACGGCCAACTTTGAGCTGCGCCGCATCGGTGCCGAGGACATCCGTGTCAGCGACGGCCGCCTGACCTTTCAGGGCGGGGCCGATATGATCGCAGCCGCCAACCTCAACCTGCGCACGGTGGAGCGTGTGATGCTCCTGCTCAACACTTACCCCGCCACCACGTTTGACGAGCTGTTCGATGGCGTGTATTCCATCCCCTGGGAGGAGCTGCTTCCCGCCGATGCCGCATTCCCGGTGTCGGGCTCGTCCCTCAACAGCCAGCTCTCCAGCGTGCCTGCCTGCCAGAGCATCATCAAAAAGGCTGTGGTCAAGCGGCTGATGCAGTTCCATCACACCTCCGTGCTGCCCGAGACGGGCGCGGAGTATAAGATCCGCTTCATGCTCCGCAAGAACGTCTGTGAGATCATGCTGGACACCACGGGCGAGGGCCTGCACAAGCGCGGCTACCGCCGCAACGCCATGGAGGCCCCCATCCGCGAGACGCTGGCCGCTACCATCGCCGACCTGGGCCGTGTCCGCCGTGACAGCCTGGTGGAAGACCCGTTCTGCGGCAGCGGCACCCTGCTCATCGAGGCCGCACAGAAAGCCATGAACATTGCGCCGGGCCTCAAGCGCCGCTTTGCCGCTGAGCGGTATAGCTTTGTGCCTGCCGCCGTCTGGGCAGAGCAGCGCCAGAAAGCCCTGGCCGATTCCAAGCTGGATGTCGGCTTTGAGGCCTTTGGCTATGATATCGACCCCGCCGCGGTGGCCCTGGCCAACGCCAACGCCAAGCTGGCCGGTGTGGAAAAGCGCTGCCACTTTGAAGTGGCCGATGTGGCTGACTTTGCGGCAAAGAGCGAGGCCATCGTCCTGACCAACCCGCCGTATGGTGAGCGGATGAGCACCATTGAGGGCGCTGCCAAGCTGGCAAAGACTCTGGGCCAGCAGATGGAGGCCCACCCCTGCGCGGGCGTCTACGCCATCACCGCCGATATGGATTTTGAGCACCACTATGGCAAGCGGGCAAACAAGCGCCGCAAGATGTACAACGGCATGATCCCCTGCCAGCTGTACATGTACTACAGCGCCCCCAAGTTTGAGAACCGGCCCGCCAAGCCCATGCCCAAGAGCGGCTTTGACGGCAAGCGCGTCACGGCTCCCAAGCATTTCGAGAAAAAGTGATACTTTTTTTTAAACGCACCGGATGCACAACGTCCGGTGCGTTTTTTGATGAAAGATTTCACAAAGCATCCATTGAATGAAAGGTCGAAAAGGATTATACTTACACTATTGGACAAAGCACCTGTCGAAACGGAGGGCAAGCAAAAGACATGAGCCAGATGAACGGGCGGATGCGGCCTTATCTCCCGGAACTGACCATCCGGGATTATAATACCTATCAGTGGTACCTGCGGGGCGTGCGCCGCCAGCTGTATACCACTTATGGGTTTCTTTCGTGCTGCTGCCTGCGGTACAATGGCGTGCTGTTTGCCATTTTGGCCGACAGCCTGGCGGGCCGCCCGGCTACCTGCAAAAAAATGCGGGTGCCCGGCACGCTGGTCTGGAAAGAGATGATGTGCCAGACCCAGGGCATCCGGCTGGCGGCTCAGGTAGAGGTGCTGCTGGGCTGGCACCGTTTGCAGGACGCCCAGTGGGGAGATCTGCCTCTCTATAAAAAAGCGCGCCGCGTCAGGAACTGGCTCTTCCTCCGCCGGGCCTATGAGAAAGCCGCCGCCGAAAACCCGGCTCTGGAGCGCATTTTTGCGCAGGAACGGGACCAGGCCAATGTGCAGATGACCCTGAACTCCGAGAACTATACCCTGGCCTCAGAGCCCAAGAGCAACCTGTATGGAGCCCTTTATTCCGTACTGGCCACGGATGATCCCAGCCAGCGCAAGAGCATGCACTATATCGGCTTCTGCATTGGCCGCGCGGCCTACCTGATGGACAAAGCCGAGAGTTTTTTGCGGGACAAGCTGCGCAAGCGGTATAACGTGTTCCTGGCCAATGGGATCACCAATCCGGAAGCCGCCGTGGAGAGTGCCCGGCGGCAGGCGCTGGCCGCCGCCAACGATCTGGTGCGGGCGTATAACCTGCTGGATATCAAGCTCAACCGCACCCTGCTGGATAACATCATGATCCTGGGCCTCCGCCACGCGGTGGATCCGTTCCAGGAAAACCAGCCTGTGAGCTGGGAACTGCCGTGAAAGGCCGCAAGAGCTGGGCCATGGCCTACTGCGGCATGGCAGCGGCCCTGAGCATCGCGTTCATGCTGCTGGGGGCAGCGATCCCCATTTTTCTGTATATCGCACCTGCCGTTGCCAGCTTTCTGGTGGCGACGGTCTGCGTGGAGTGCGGCAAGACCCTGGCCTGGACAGCCTATGGGGCCGTCAGCCTGCTGAGCCTGCTGTTTGTGCCGGACAAAGAGGTGGCGCTGACATTCGTTTTTTTGCTGGGGTATTACCCGCTGGTCAAGCCGAAATTCGAGCACATCCGGCCTGCTCTGCTGCGGGGGCTGTGCAAACTGCTGCTCTGCAACGGCGGCATCCTGCTCATGTACGGGCTGGTGCTGCTGCTCATCCCCGGCGGCAGCATCTCGCAGGAGATGCGCACCACGGCGCTGGCCGTCTCGCTGACCACCCTTGCCATGGGCAATGTGGCGTTTCTGCTCTATGACCGTGCCCTGCACAACATGCTGCAGGCGTACCGCATCCTGTGGCAGCCCCGGCTGCACAAGATGCTGGGAAGATAATTGGAACGCATTGAAAGAAGGAATGTGCACACATAGTTGACACAGAGCGCCGGGCCACGCGGGTGACAGCCGCGAGGGTGACGAGGAGAGGAATCATCGAAAAATTCGGCGGATGTTTCTCCGGCTGAAGCAGGCCAGGCGGCCTGCGGGGCTATACCAGCCGCAGAGAGGGGCAAAAAACGGCAGCAATACCGTAACAGATCCCCTCAAAGGAAGCCATACAAAAACATAAACTGATACAGGAAGCTGACAGCTGTGTTGTGCGCTGGTTGCGCCGGGCTGTCGGTATGGAGGTGTTTTGTATGTGCGGCATCGTAGGTTATGCTGGAAAGCGCAGCGCACAGGATGTGCTGCTGGATGGTTTGGAGAAACTGGAGTACCGCGGGTATGATTCGGCGGGTGTGGCACTGGCCCAGGAGGGCGGCATCCGCGTTGTCAAGAGCAAGGGCAGGCTGGATGCCCTGCGCCAGAAACTGGCCGTACAGGCCCTCGCGGAGAGCTCCTGCGGCATCGGGCACACCCGGTGGGCGACCCACGGGGAACCCAGCGATGTGAACAGCCACCCGCACTCTACCCCGCGGGTGAGCATCGTCCACAATGGCATCATTGAAAATTACGGTGCTCTCAAGGAGCGGCTGGCCGCCCGGGGGTACACGTTTGAGAGTGAGACGGACACCGAGGTACTGGTCAAACTCATTGACAGCTGCTACCATGGCGAGCCGCTGCAGGCCCTGCACGAGGCGCTGGGCATGGTGCGGGGCAGCTATGCGCTGGCCGTGCTGTTCAAGGATTTCCCGGACACCATCTTCGCCGTGAAAAAAGAGAGCCCCCTCATCGTGGGCTGGGGCGAGGGCGAAAACTTTGTGGCCTCGGATATCCCGGCCCTGCTCAAGTACACCCGGGATTACAGCGTGCTGGAAGAAGGCGACCTGGCTGTCGTAACGGCCCAGGGCATCCGGTTCTACAACGCCTTTGGGGAGCCCGTGGAGCGCCAGCGCCTGACCGCGGACTGGGACCAGGAAGCGGCCGAAAAGGGCGGCTACCCCCACTTCATGCTCAAGGAGATCAATGAGCAGCCCGCCGCCATCACGGCGACGGTCAGCCCCCGCGTGGAGGATGGCATGCCCGACCTGCGCATCCCGGAGCTGACGGATGAGCGGCTCCGCAGCATTAGGACGGTGCATCTGGTGGCCTGCGGCACGGCCATGCACGCGGGCATGGTGGGCAAAGCCGCCATTGAAACGCTGGCCCGAGTCCCCGCCGAGGTGGATATTGCCAGTGAGTTCCGTTACCGGGACCCCATCCTGAACAAGGACGACCTCGTTATTATTATCAGCCAGTCGGGCGAGACCAGCGACACGCTGGCGGCCCTCAAGCTGGCCAAGAGCCGAGGCGTGCCGGTGCTGGCCATCGTCAACGTGGTGGGCAGCTCCATTGCCCGGGCGGCGGATTACATCCTCTACACCTACGCGGGGCCGGAGATCGCCGTGGCGTCCACCAAGGCCTATATGGTTCAGATGTGTGTGCTCTACCTGTTTGCGCTCCGGCTGGCCTATGCCCGGGGCAAGCTGGAAGAAGCTGAAACGAAGCGATTGACCGCCGAACTGCTCCGGGCAGGGGAGGTCATCAAGCCCCGGCTGGAGGACTGCGAGCAGATCAAGTACCTCGCCAGCCGCTTTGTCAACACCCAGAGCTGCTTCTTTATTGGGCGCGGGTTTGATTATGCCCTCTCACTGGAGGGCAGCCTCAAGCTGAAAGAGATCAGCTATGTCCACTCGGATGCCTATGCGGCCGGCGAGCTCAAGCACGGCACCATCAGCCTCATCACCGATGGTGTGCCCGTCATTGCGCTGGCCACTCAGAAGCAGGTGTATGAGAAGACCATCTCCAACGCCAAGGAGACCAAGAGCCGTGGGGCCCGGGTCATCCTCTTTACCACAAAGGATGCTGTCGTGCCCGAGGGCGTGGCGGATTATATCGTCCGGATGGACGAGTACGAAGACCTGCTGATGCCGCTGCAGCTCATCGTGCCCCTGCAGCTGTTCGCCTACTATATGGCTGTCCTGCGCGGCTGTGACGTCGATAAGCCCCGTAATCTGGCCAAGAGCGTGACCGTCGAGTAAACTTCCATCAAAACAAGCACCCCGTTTCCTGGGCCTCGGAGCCGCTGGAAACGGGGTGCTTTTGTGTATCACAGGATCAGAACAGGCAAAGCAAAAGCTCCTGCACAGCCTCAGAGCCACGCAGGAGCCATTTTACGAATGAGAACAGGGGAGAGATGCTTACCAGAACCAGTAGCGCTTCTTGACGACGATATAGGCCACAACAATGCCGACCATCACAAAGCCGCCCGCAATGAAGAATGTCCAGTCCATCTCAGCAAAGCGGAGGTTCTCCGTGGTGAGCAGATACTCGCCCGCCGTGTCCGCGCCCAGGGTGTTATCTTTGAACGCGTTCAGGAACTGCCACTTGGAGGCGACGGTGTTATAGAGGTAGATGCGGCTGTAGGCGGCATAATCACCAGTAAAGGTGATCTCCACCGTGCCGGGCAGTGCCTCGCCGTTGTTCAGGACGAAGTTAACGCCGTGCTCCGAGGGGGTAAAGGTGAGGGCCGTGTCCACCGGGGCAGAGGTGTTTTTGATGCTGCTGCCCACAAAGCGGAGGCTGTAGCCATCGCCGTTGACCACCAGCGTCTTGTTGTTGGCGCGCAGGGCGTTCAGAGCATCCGAAGAGACCACAGGAGCTTCCTGCTGGGAGAGGGCCACCGTATCGGAAGCCGCGTTCTCAATGGCGGCGACGACAGGATCCGTGGGAGTCTCGTCGGCCGGGGTGCCGTCACCGGAGTTGTCGCCGTCGCTGGAAGCGGAGGCCGTGCGGTTGACGATGACCGTCACCGAGGAGGAGACAGTGCCATTGGAGACGATGACCGAGGTGGCACCCGTGCTTACGCCGGTGATGACGCCGCTGCCGTTGACGGTAGCGATCTTGGTGTCGTTGGATTTGAAAGTCAGGCTCTGGGAGGCCGTGGAGGGGGCTACGCTGCCCGTGATGGTCTTGCTGGAACCCGGCTTGAGCACCACATAGTTGGTGTTCAGAGAGAGAGACTGGGGAACGACCGAGCCGCTGGCGACGACCTTGATGGTAGCCGAGGCGCTCACGCTGCCGCTGGTGGCGGTAATGGTGGCGGTACCGGGAGCAATGCCCGTGATCTTGCCAAAGCTGTTCACGGTAGCCACGCCCTCGTTGGAGGAGCTGAGGCTTACGTCCGCATAGTTGGCGGCGCTGGTGGGCAGCACGGCCAGCGAGAGGGAAGTGGTGTCGCCCACAGCGATGGTATTGGCAGCCAGCGTGATGTCCATTTCCGTCACCACCATGGAGGCGTCCGGCTCGGTGGTAATGGTGTACAGGCAGCTCTGGTCGCTGACCATGGCGGCAACGTGAGCGGTGCCAAGGCCCACAGCCTGGGCCACGCCGTCCGACGTGACCGAGACGATGTTGGGGTTATCGGAAACAAAGCTCACATTGGCGCGCTTGGCAGCCTTTTCCGGCAGGATCTCCGGGGAGAGCTGCTGGGCGGTGCCCACCGTCATGGTGGCGGCATAGTCGCCGGGAGCAATGCTCTCCACGGCCACGGAAGACCACGGGAATGTGATGGCGGCCGTGGCGCTCAGGGAGCTGGCAGCCGAAGCGGGCAGGGCCGCGCCAGCGGCCAGCAGGCCCAGCAGAACGGCACTTGCAGCCAGCTGTTTGGGGAAAGATCTCATGTTTTGTACCTCTTTGGGCGTTCAGTTTGGATGGGGAGGGGCTTAGCGGAACAGGACGCCCAAAGCTTCCATCGCGTATTCAAAGTAAGTCAGCTGGTCGTACTCGACGCGGGCGGTGACGCTCATACCGTTGGAGAGGTCCACCTTATCGCCGCTGTTGCTGACAACGTAGGTGCTGTCCGGGGTAATGGTCATTTTGTAGTAGGAGCCGGAGGAGCTGGCGGTCACGTCGCTGTCAATGGAGGTGACGGTGCCCGTCAGGCTGCCGTAGGAATACTCCGAAAGGCCGGTAATGGCGATCTTGCAGGGGTCGCCCACATGGATGAGCGGGCGGTCGTTGACGGTAGCGTAGGCCACCACTTCCAGGTCGCTGTTCTCGCTGGCGACGGTAGCCAGGGGCGAGCCGGCGCTCAGCACCATGCCCACCTTATAGGGGGTGTCCATGTGGATGACGCCGGAGGTGGGGGCATAGATGTAATAATCGTTCGCGCCCGTGTTCAGGGCATCCAGCTGGGACTGGATGGAGTCGATATTGCTCTGGATGGAGGTCAGGTTGGCAGAAATGCTCTGCAGGGTGGAGTAGTACAGGTTCTCAACGGTGCTCTGGTTCTGCTCCATCAGGGTCTTGATCTGCTCGTCCGAGTAACCGGCCGCCTGGTAGGGGGCCGCGTCGAACGTGTTCTGTGCCACCTGGCTCTTGTAGGTCTCGTACTGGTAGTAGTAGGGCTGGTCGTCAATGTCCGTCTCGCTGAAGTAGTTCTTGTCGTCCTGGATGGACTTGACCAGCTTCTCGTACTGGCTCTTCTGCTTTTTGTAGAGGGCCAGCTGGTTCTCGTAGCTCTCGGTCTGAATGTCCAGGTCGGTGCTCTTGATGTGGGCAATGAGGTCGCCCTCGTTGACATAGCTGCCCTCGGAGACGTTCAGCTCGGTGATGGCGCCGGAGTAGCTGGACATGATGTAGGTCTTGTTGGCAGCCTGCACCGTGCCGGTGGACTGGCTGACATAAGTGCGGTAGTTCTTGGTGCTCCACAGCAGCAGGTACACCATGAGGAAGCCCGTCAGGATGATAAGCGCGTAGCCGTAGGGCGGCAGCTTCTTGTCCATCATGATGCGGCGGTCCTGCAGCTCGTCGAGATTATAGATGTGGGTGGTGTTCGTCATATCACTTGGTCTCCATAAAAACGTCAACAACCGCGTCATCGTCGTCCTGGTTGACAAAGATGGTGTAGACATTGCCGTTGAGCTCCAGCTCGTTTTCAAAGGCAAAGATATTCAGCTTCTGGCTGGCGAGGCCGCTCTGGCTCATGGGGCCGGTGTAGTGGGCGTACAGGCAGCCGCGCACGCGGAGAACAGCGTCCTGGGTGTAGCCCGGCTCCATGCGGGGGATGAGCTGGGTGGTCTGCTGCATCATGTAGACTTCCGGCTGGGGGTTGGGGCCGCCGGGGATCTTGATGCACTGGATCATGGGGCCAACGGGCTGGGCGTTGTTGCTCTTCATAAAGTTCTGCATCTGGGTCAGAACGATCTGGAGGTTGGCAAACTCTTCCGCCTCGATCTTGCGGGCCAGCACATTGGTCAGCTTGAGGGTCTTGTTTTGTGCAATTTGAATCTCTCTCATGATATTGTCCACCTGTTCTGTTAGATTTTGCCCTCCGGCAGGGGAGGGGTGTAATAGGCAATCGTAATAAGAAAACCTCTGTTAGTCATCATCATCAGCCGGCAGCGCACAGCGTTCCTGAATGATGTTGTGAATCTGCGCACAGACACTGTCAAAGCTGCGGTCAACATCCCGGTTGGAAAAACGCAGGACTTTTAAACCATAAGCCCGTAAAATCTGGCTGCGTTCCTCATCGTAACACTTGCCTTGCTCAGTATAATGCTGTGAGCCGTCAATTTCAATTACAAGCCGTGCATCGGCACAATAAAAATCGACAATAAAGGATTCAATAATGCGCTGCTTGTAGATTTTGACCGGGTAACTGCGCAAAAACCGATACCAGAGCTTCGTTTCCTGTGGGGTCATTTCACGCCGCAATTTCCGCGCGGTTTCCAGCATTCTGAAATTTTTAACGACAGTCGTCTTTTTCATAGTGTTGATGAACGCATAGCGTTTTGCAGAAACCTTGCGGCCTGCCAAGGCCTCTCCCTTTGGGAGAGGTGTCACCGCAGGTGACGGAGAGGGCAAGGACGCAAACGGAAGAACCGGAAGCATAACGATATGCAGGCTTTTGGTGAAAGTTATCGTATCGCAGGCAAGGTGATATTTGTCCACGGGCTTGCCCTCTCAGGCGCTTATGCGCCAGCTCTCCCAAAGGGAGAGCCCTTGGCAAAGAGGGGAGGTACAGAGGTTTTCCCTTTACGATCACCTATTACTTGTTGCAGTAATAAGTGATGTTCTCTATCTGTCCACATTCTGCTCGCAGAATGTACACAAATAGAAAGTGTGCCAGAAGGCTTACGCCTCCTGGCACACCATAGCGAGGCATTATCATCTACCTCGCCCTAACAAGTAGGGCGGTGCAAATGCAATACACTTCCTATTTAGTTATAGGAGCTGATTAGAAGCTCAGAGCGCCAGTGATGCCGATAGGCTTGGACTCAGCAACAGCAGCCTTAGCGGTGCTGGTGCCCAGCTGGTACACAGCTGCCAGAGCGCCGACACCCTGCAGGAACTTGTTCAGGCCAGTGGTCTCCTTATCGCCGTTGGGATCCAGAGCATTCCACAGACCCTTGTTCTTGCCCAGAACAGTAACGCGCTTCTCCTTGCCCTCAGCATCGTTGTACTTGGTCATGTAGTTGCCACCGAAGACAACACCGACAGTGCCGCCGATCACGTCGGTAACAAAGCTGTTGCCGATGATGGTCAGCAGGTTGGTGTTAAAGGTCTTAACGTTAGCAGCACCCCAGACAGGAGCGGTAACAGAGCCGATGGCCTCCAGCAGGCCGCCACCAACAACATAGGTCATCTCGTTCTCTGCGATAGCAGAATAGTTTGCAGGCATCATCATAATGAATTACTCCCTTCAAATGATTGAATCAAATTTACACGGCCTTTTTCCGGATGCGCATCCGTTGAAAAGCCAATTTATGTAACTGAGTGCGCACTCAGTTGCAACTTAATAAGTCATGGCGTCCTCGCCATCGTCGTCTTCTTCCACAACGGCGGCGGGAGCCGGGGCGGGTGCTTCTTTCTTGCGGCGGAAGATCCCCTGCTGCAGGTTCCAGAGCTCGTAATACTTGCCCTGCTTTGCCAGCAGCTCGTCGTGGGTGCCGCGCTCCACGATCTCGCCATGATCCATGACCAGGATCAGGTCACAATCACGGACAGTGGAAAGGCGGTGGGCCACGATCAACATGGAACGGTCAGCCAGCTGATTGTAGATCATATCGAAGATGGTGTTTTCAGTACCAAAATCGAGGCTGCTGGTCGCTTCATCAAAGATATAGAGGTTGGAATCTTTCAGGAACGCGCGAGCCATCGCAATGCGCTGTTTCTCACCACCGGAAAGGCCGTTGCCGGCTTCTTCCAGATAAGTGTTGTACTGCAGCGGCAGTTTGCGGATAAACTCGTGGGCGTCTGCCTTTTTGGCAGCAGCCTTGACCTCGTCGATGGTCGCGTCCGGCTTGGAGATCCGGATGTTATCATAGAGGGTCTTGCTGAAAAGCTCCACGTTCTGGGGCACGTAGGCGATCGCGCGGCGGACGGACTGATTGCTGTACTCGTCCAGATTGACGCCATTGACGTCGATCTCACCGCTTTCCGGCTCATAATACTTGAGCAGGAGTTTGGTGATCGTGGATTTGCCGCTGCCGCTCTGGCCAACCAGCGCCACTTTCTTTCCTTTCGGGATCGTAAAGGACACATGATTCAGGGCAGGGGAACGGCTGCCGTACCGGAACGTGACATCTTTGAACTCGATGTCACCATCTATCTGCTCCATCTCGGTGTATTCCTGATCGTCTTTCTGCTCGGATTCATAGTCCATGATCTCCGTCAAACGCTTCATGGAAATCTGTGCTTCCTGAATCGACATCTGCATGCTGATCAGGTCGCTCACCGGAGAGGTGAAGTAGCTGGAAAGGGTGCTGAACGCCATATAGCTGCCCAGCGTCATGTTGCCATTCAACACCTGCATGATGCCCACGTAAGAGGTGACCATGCCGAGAATGGTGGAGATCAAAGCAGAGAACAGAGACTGTCCGGTGCTGATCTTACTGGAACGAATGCTGATCTTCATACTCTTGATGTATTCACGTTCAAGAGTTTCCAGCTCGCGGTCCTCATTGGCATTGCATTTGACGGTCTCGATGCCGCGGAGGCTCTCGATCATCTGGCTGTTGAGGACGGCCGACTGCTGCATCGTCTCTTCATTGATCCGCTTGTAGGGCTGCTTATAAATAATGACAAGCAGCAAACTCAGCAGAAGGGTGAAGACCGAGATGGAGAAGAGGGTCGCGTTCATCCGGAACAGGACGATGCCGGTGGCTACCGCCATCACGATATCCATGACCACACTCAGCGCGATGCTGGTGAAGACGGACTTGATGGTGGACGCGTCCGAATAACGGGTGGTGATCTCACCGGTCTTTCGGGTGGCGAAGAACTTCATGGGCAGTTTGTACACATGCCCGAAGTACCCCAGCATCAGCGGGATGTCGATCTTGATGGACAGGTGGATCAAAATCCATTGACGGACAGTACCGATCAATGTACTCGTGATGCTCACGATGCTGAACACCAGGATCATCGAAACAAGTAAGCTCTTTAATCCATACGGCAGGATCTCATCCATCAATATTTTATTAAACATCGAGGACGCGATGCCCAGCACCGTGAGGATGACCGAGCTGGCGATGGCATAAATAAAAAGTTTTTTCTGGGGCAGCAGCAGGTTGATGTACCGCTTGAACATGCTGCCCTGTTTTTCCTTGCCGCCCTTGAACTCCGAGGTGGGGTTCATCAGGAGCAAAACGCCCGTAAAGTTTTTGTAGAACTCATCCAGCGAGATCTTTTTCAGCTCGTTGGCAGGGTCGCCGATGACGACGTAATCCTTGCACTTGTACTTTTTGCTCTCGTCGGCTTTCCGCTCTTCTTCTTTGCGGACATGCTTGCGGCGGGCATCATCGTCCTTGATGGTCGTCTTTTTAAAGATGACCACAAAGTGGGCCAGGCCCTGATCGGTGATGACCTGCGCAATGGCAGGAAGAGTAAAATCGCTTAAGAAGTTTTCGCGGTCTACGCGTACCGCCGCTGTGTCAAACCCCAGCTCGTTGGCGGCTTTCTGCAGACCCGTGAGGTTTGTGCCTTTCAGGTCAGTGCCCATCATGTCGCGCAGGCGGGTGATGGTGATCTCTTTCTTGTAGTGGAGGCACACCATGGCGAGACTGGCAGCTGCACAGTCCGTCGTGTCGTGCTGCCGGACGTAGGTATAACGCATAGATGCTTCCTATTCTTTGGAATCTATTTCAAAACAACAGTCCTATTCTACCATGATATTCCTGCTTTCGCAAGTAGGAGTTTTTTGAACTGCTTTCCCTTTTCGCCAGAGGCTCCCCTGCTAGGGGAGCTGTCGCGTGAGCGACTGAGAGGTTGTACAGAGTAGATGCTTCCGATTGGAAACATTACGGCAGAGTGCTGCAATGTCCAACCTCTCCGTCACCTGTCGGTGACACCTCCCCTTGTAGGGGAGGCCTTGGCAGTTCGCAAAGCTCATGGGTTAAATAGTCCCGCTGGTTTTGACACACGAACAAAGGCTTCTTTCGCTTCCCTATAAAGCAGCGCATAGCCCCCTGCTTTGCTCTGCCCTGATGCGGAAACAGAGCAAAGCAGAGGCCAAGCTGCTTATCAAAAGAAGGGAGCGCCTACCCTTTGATCAAGTCATCACTCTAAGAAATTTTACTCAAATCTCCTAAAGCTTGGGTGTAGTATAACACAATACGGCACTTTCTTCAAGAGGACATTTTTTAAGAAACCATTAATTTTTGAAAAAAATGTGAAAAAGGTTCCAAAATCGTAACAGAAAATGCAAACTAAAAAGGCGACAAGCCCTGTGACTTGTCGCCTTTATATTAAACAAGTTTAGATTAGAACTTGCCCTTGGTGCCCAGAATCTTAGTCTCCTTGACATAGCTCTTAGCATCAGCAGTGCCCAGCTGGTAAACAGCAGCAGACAGGCCGACAACCTGCATGAACTTGTTGAAGCCGTTCAGCTCAGTGGTCTTGCCACTAATGCCGTACTTCACGATGGAACCCAGACCACCATTGTCAGCGCTGAAGATGGAAGAGCCGGCACCGTCGCCGCCCCAGTTACCACCGAACATAACGCCCAGAGTGGTGCTGACCAGCTTGGAGACATAAGAGTTGCCAATGATGGTCACCAGGTTGGTGTTGAAAGTCTTGACATTAGCAGGGGTCCAGACCGGAGCGGTAACAGAACCGATAGCCTCCAGCAGGCCGCCGCCGACGACATAAGTCATCTCGTTCTCTGCAACAACAGAGAAGTTTGCAGGCATCATCATAATGAATTACTCCCTTCAAATGAATGAATCGTATTAAAACGGCCCCTCCGTGGATGCGCATCTCACAGCGGACCTATGTAACCGAGTGCGCACTCGGCTCCATCAAACTTAAAAATTATATCAGGCACTGCAACTGGGCAGAACCCACCCTTGACCGGATATAACAGCTTTATAGTACCACACAATTCCAGCTTCCACAAGGGGAAAACGGAAAAACGTGACAAAAAACCTTTAAAGCTTGGTAGTAGTGTAACACAATATGGCAGTTTCTTCAAGAGGACATTTTTTAAGAAACCATTAATTTTTGAAAAAACTGTGAAAAAAGCAACAAAACTGTTACACACGCAACGCAAAAAACAAGCGGTGAACCGTAAAGCTCACCGCTGCTATGGCGCCTCTTGCCTGACTCGAACAGGCGACACCCTGATTAACAGTCAGGTGCTCTAACCGACTGAGCTAAAGAGGCAGATCACATTTGTGACTGCGAGAGATATTATACCGCATAAGAATGCCTTTTGCAAGCCTTTTTTTAAAAAATGAATCATTTTTGGCAAAATAAAACCGTCCTGCAGCGTTTTGAAACGCTGCAGGACGGTAAAGTACATATTATAAAAGAAGAAAAGGCTTATTTCAGCTTGCTCTTGGCCTTCATGCGCTGCTCGTGGTTCAGAATCTGCTTGCGGATGCGCAGATTTTCAGGAGTGACCTCCAGCAGCTCGTCCTGTGCCAAGAATTCCAGGCAGCCTTCCAGGCTGAGCTTGCTAATGGGGATCAGGCGCAGAGCATCATCGGAGCCGGATGCACGGGTGTTGGTCAGGTGCTTGGTCTTGCAGACGTTGACATCCACATCCTCGCCGGAAGCGGTGTAGCCAATGACCATGCCCTCGTAGACCTTTTCACCAGCGCCCACCAGAAGGGTGCCGCGCTGCTGAGCATTGAACAGACCGTAGGTGACAGCCTCGCCGGTCTCAAAGCTGACCAGAGAACCGGTGGAGCGGTTGGCAATCATGCCAGCCCAGACATCGTAACCGTCGAAGATCTGGTTGATGATGCCTTCGCCGTGGGTATCGGTCAGGAACTGGTTGCGGTAGCCGAACAGGCCGCGGCTGG
>ERZ773104.3642-NODE-3642-length-14385-cov-12.570342_pt1 | contig 14385 bp, 11 predicted proteins | sample MGYA00511920_ERZ773104 | MGnify/ENA primary metagenome ERZ773104 (study PRJEB29015, sample SAMEA2737857) | human gut metagenome | biome: human gut; feature: human-associated habitat; material: faeces | place: China | collected 2012 ...
CAGCGGCGTCCACCGCCACAAGCTCAAACCCTACCGGGCCGCAGCCAAGGCCGAGCGAAAGTCCATTGCCGCCAACGCCGAGTTTGCGTATCAAAAATCCCTGCGGGACAACCCGGAGCTGGCGCAGGCGGCCAAAAATCCCGTTTCCCGCTTCTGGCAGAAACAGCACATTAAGCGGGAATATGCCAAGGCAGCAAGGGCGGCGGGCCAGACCGCACAGGGGGCGGCAAGCACCGCCAAGACCACGGCTGCCGCAGCCAAGAAAGCCGCAGAGAAAAGCAGACAGGCCGCGTCCTTTGCCGCCCGGCACTGGAAAGGGGCGCTGATCGTCGGCGGCGTGGGCCTCATGCTCCTGCTGGTGATGGGCGGCCTGCAATCCTGCACCGCCATGTTTGGCAGCACCGGGACGGGACTTGCCGCCACCTCCTATCTCTCCGAGGACAGCGATATGCTGGGAGCCGAAGCCGCCTATGCCGCGCTGGAAGCAGACTTGCAGCACGAACTTGACAACTACGAAAGCCTGCACCCCGGCTATGACGAATACCGTTTCGATCTGGACGAGATCAAGCATGACCCCTATGTGCTGACCTCCATCCTCTCCGCGCTGCATAACGGCGTGTTCACTTTGGGGGAGGTACAGGGCGACCTTGCCATGCTCTTTGAAAAGCAGTACATCCTGACCCAGACCATCGAAACGGAAACCCGCTACCGCACTGAAACGAGGACGGACAGCGAGGGAAACACCTACACCGCGGAAGTCCCCTACACCTACTACATCTGCAATGTGAAGCTGGAAAACTTCGACCTGTCCCACCTGCCCATCTACATTCTCACCGAGGAACAGATGGGCTTTTATGCTGCCTATATGCAGACTTTGGGCAACCGGCCAGACCTGTTCCCCAACGGCAGCTATCCCCACGCCTCCACCCCGAAAGAGCCAACCTACTATGAAATCCCCCCGGAGGCGCTAAAGGACGAAGCCTTTGCCGCCATGATCGCGGAGGCGGAAAAGTATGTGGGCTATCCCTATGTGTGGGGCGGCAGCTCCCCAAGCACCAGCTTTGATTGTTCCGGCTTCATTAGCTGGGTTATCAATCATTCCGGCTGGAATGTGGGACGCCAGACGGCTCAGGGGCTTTACAACATCTGCACTCCCGTTTCCCCGGAGCATGCCAAGCCCGGCGACCTTGTATTTTTCGTCGGTACTTATGACACTGCCGGGATGTCCCATGTGGGGCTGTATGTGGGAAATTCGGTCATGCTGCACTGCGGCGACCCCATTTCTTACACGAACCTCAATTCAAGCTACTGGCAGCAGCATTTTTATTGTTACGGGCGTTTGCCTTAAACGCCAGAAAGGAGTAAATCACTATGGCAATGAACAAATTGGAACGCATTGAAAAGGATATTGAGAAAACCAAGGGCAAGATCGCGGAGCTGCAAAAGCAGCTTCGGGAGCTGGAAGCGGCCAAGACCGAACAGGAAAACTTGCAGATCGTCCAGCTTGTGCGCGGCCTCAACATGACCCCGCAGGAGTTCGCCGCCTTTGTGCGCGGCGGCGCATTGCAGGCGGCCCCGGCCCCGATCCCGGACTTTGAACAGGAGGACAGCGCCCATGAAGAAATCTAAACTGTTCCGCACCTTGACGCTGGCTGTGGCCGCTGCGCTCTGCATGGCGACCACGACCGTTACCGCCTATGCCGGAGGCGCTGACCCTGACCCTGTGCCGCTGCCGGAAACCACCGAAGCCCCCGCAGAGGTGCCGGAGGAAACCGAAGAACCCACCACCGGCGGCATGGAGCCGGAGGGCGTACCTGTTACCCCGCAGGGCAACGCTGCGCTGGTGGATGATTTTTTCGGGGATAAACAGCTTATCACTGTCACTACCAAGGCCGGGAATTATTTTTACATCCTGATCGACCGGGCCAACGAGGACAAGGAAACAGCGGTGCATTTCCTCAACCAAGTGGACGACGCCGACCTGCAAGCCTTGTTGGAGGATGGAAAAAAAGAGCCGGAGGTCTGCACCTGTACGGCCAAATGTCAAGCTGGGGCCGTCAATACGGCCTGCCCGGTCTGTAAAAACAACCTGACCGCCTGCAACGGGCCGGAGCCGAAGCCCCAGCCGGAGGAAGAACAGCCGCAGGAGGAAAAGCCAAGCGGCATGGGCGGCCTTGTGGTGTTCTTTGTGGTGGTGCTGCTGGGCGGCGGCGCAGCCCTCTACTTCCTGAAATTCAAAAAGGAAAAAGCCGACACCACAGGCAATGACGATCTGGCCGAGTATGACTTTGGCGAGGACGAGGACGACGAGGACGAAGCCCCGGAGCCGGACGAGGATATGACAAGTGAAGATGGAAATAAGGAGGACGAAGTATGAGCTATCAGTTAGTAATTGCAGAGAAACCAAGCGTAGCCCGCAGCATTGCGGGCGTGATCGGCGCGGACAAGAAACAGGACGGCTACATGGAGGGGAACGGCTATCTGGTGAGCTGGTGTATCGGCCACCTTGTTTCCCTTGCCGACGCCGGAACTTATGACGAGCGTTTCAAAAAATGGCGCTATGACGACCTGCCGATTCTGCCGCAGGAATGGCAGTACATCATTCCCGACGATAAGAAAAAGCAGTTTGACACCCTGCGTTCTTTGATGGAGCGCCCCGATGTCACCGGCCTTGTGTGCGCCACCGACGCCGGGCGCGAGGGGGAATTGATTTTCCGTTTCGTCTACCAGATGGCGGGCTGCAAGAAACCGTTTCAGCGCCTTTGGATTTCCAGCATGGAGGACGCGGCCATTCAAGACGGCTTCGCCCATCTGAAACCGGGAACCGATTATGATAACCTGTATCAGTCGGCCCTTTGCCGGGCGCAGGCGGATTGGCTGGTGGGGATCAACGCGACCCGGCTGTTCTCTATCCTCTACCACAAGACCCTGACCGTGGGCCGTGTCCAGACGCCGACCCTCAAAATGCTGGTTGACCGGGAGGCCAAGATCAGCAGCTTCCAGAAAGAGAAATACCACATCGTCCAGATCGCGGCGGGCGGCATGGAGGCGGCCAGTGAACGCATGGGAAACGCAGACGACGCCAAGGCCCTGAAAGCCGCCTGTGAAACGGCGCAGACCGTTTGTGTGTCGGTAACACGGGAGAAAAAGACGGAGCAGCCGCCCCGCCTCTATGACCTCACCACCTTGCAGCGGGAGGCAAACCGCCTGTTTGGATTTACCGCCAAGCAGACCCTTGACTATGCCCAGCAGCTTTATGAAAAGAAGCTGCTGACCTATCCCCGCACTGACAGCCAGTATTTGACCGATGATATGCTGCCAACGGCGGAAAGCCTTGTGTCCGGCCTGTGGCCTATGCTTCCCTTTGCGGCGGGGCTTGACCTGTCCCCGCAGTTTGGCCGAGTGCTGAACAGCAAAAAGGTGAGCGACCACCACGCCATTGTCCCGACAATGGAATTTGTGCAGAGAGGCTTTGACGGGCTGACCGAGGGGGAAAAGAAACTGCTGTCCCTTGTGTGCTGCAAGCTGCTGTGCGCCGTGGCCGCGCCCCATGTGTACGAAGCTGTCACCGCTACATTCACCTGTGCCGGGAACACCTTTACCGCCAAGGGAAAGACCATCCTGACCCCCGGCTGGAAAGAGCTTGACCGCCGCTTTAAGGCGTCGTTCAAAACAGACGCCGACGACACCGCCCCGGAGCCTGCGCGGGAACTTCCCCAAATTACCGAGGGACAGACCTTTGACAAGGTAACTGCCGCCGTCACCGAGCATTTCACCGCACCGCCAAAATCCTACACGGAAGATACCCTGCTTTCCGCTATGGAGCGCGCCGGTGCGGACGATCTGCCGGAGGACGCCGAGCGGCAGGGATTGGGAACCCCGGCCACCCGCGCCTCCATCTTAGAAAAGCTGGTGCAGATGGGCTTTGTAGAGCGCAGGGGCAAACAGCTACTTCCCACCAAGGACGGCCACAACCTTGCCTGCGTGCTGCCGGAGGTGCTGACCTCTCCCCAGCTTACGGCACAGTGGGAAACGGAGCTGACGGTCATTGCCAAGGGACAGGCCGACCCGGAGGGCTTCATGGCTGGCATTGCAGAAATGACAAGGGGCCTAATTGCAAACTACTCCCAGATCAGCGAGGACGCGCAGAAGTTGTTTCAAACCGAGCGTGTGGTTATCGGCAAATGTCCGCGCTGCGGGGAAAGCGTCTACGAGGGCAAAAAGAACTACTACTGCGGAAACCGAAGCTGCCAGTTTGTCATGTGGAAGAATGACCGATTTTTTGAGGAACGGGGCAAGGCGTTCACCCCGAAGATCGCCGCCGCGCTCCTTAAAGACGGAAAAGCAAAGGTAAAGGGCCTGCGCTCCATGAAAACCGGCAAAACCTATGACGGGACGGTGCTTTTGGCTGATACTGGCGGCAAGTATGTGAACTACCGCGTGGAACAGAGGGGCAAGAACTAAAAACAGCAAGCATAGGGAGTGTAGCCACACTCCCGGCAAAATCCCTGACCCGGCGCACCTGCCGGGCCGGGGATTTTCTCTTTGGGGAAGCCCCAAACCCCTTGTATCCAGCAAATTTACAATTCATCTATTCCAAGATACACCATGTCATAGTATAATAAAGCCAACGATAATATCCATTTGAGGTGATAAGTGTGAAAATATTAGTTAGTGCTTGTATTATGGGAGTGGATTGTAAATACAATGGAAAAAATAACAAAAATCTGGCAGCTATCAACTACTTAAAAGATAAAGAAATTATTTGCATTTGTCCAGAGCAATTAGCAGGTATGGCTACTCCCAGACCTTGTGCAGAGATTGTGAATGGTGTAGTAACAGACGAAAATGGAAATGATGTTGATTTGGAATATAAACGAGCAGTATCAATGGCATTATCCAAAATTCAACATGAAGATATTGAGTTAGCTATACTACAATCCAGAAGTCCTACCTGCGGAGTAAATCAAATATATGATGGTAGCTTTACCGGAAAATTGATTTCTGGAATGGGATTGTTTGCAAAGGCATTAAAAGAACGAGGCATCAAAGTTATTGATGTTGAAGAAGTAGAAAGCTTTAATTTGTTAGACTGTCCCCAGCTTCAATCAATCTAACCCAAACTTTCAAAATTGAATATCAGCCGCTTATTATCGGCCCACCCAGCAGGAAATTTTTCAAAGGTTTCCTGCTTTTCTTATGCCATTTTTCAGAAAGGATGTGAACCCAAAATGTCTTACAGCTCCTACGACCACGACGATTTAGAACCGGCCAGCACCATGCGGATCGAGCGCCGGATTTACTTTGAAAGCGGCAAGGCCGATCTTTCCGAAGCGGTAAAGCTGCCCCTTGCGGAGCTTCTTTCCCTGCGGGCGGAAAGCGCCGCCGCAGAACAGGAAGTGTTTGACCGCCTGAAAGAACAGGCCGCCGCATGGGAGGAACAGGCCGGAAGAACCCTGCTTCTGGACAAAGCCCTTGAATATGCCCGGACGCTTCCCGTCACCCACACTGCAAACCAGTGGGAGGTCCCGGACGAATACCGCCATATCCGCAGCAACATGGTTTACCAGATGGATTATTCCATTTCCGAGAATACCCGGTATGACAGCGCCGCCCAAAAATCCGTTCCCTACTCGTGGACGCTCCGCTGGGGCCTTTATACCAACGCACCCCACGGCAACCCGACGGAAAAGATCGCCGGACAGGAACGAAAAGTCTTTTCCAGCCGGGAAGAACTGGACAAGTACCTGAATGGCCGGATCAAAGCCCACGACCATTACTTTACCGAAATTTCCCCGGCCATCCCCAAGGAATACGCCGACTGCTTTAAGGTCAACGGCTGCCTGCTCCCCGGCTACACCATTGAGGGGGAGGAACCGGCAAAAGCCGCAGAGCTTCCCGCGCAGGAAGAAACCGCACAGCCGCAGCAGACCGTAGCCACCCCGGAAAGGAGGGAACCCGTGAACGAAGTATTTTCTATTTTTCTTGATAACCGCGCCGAGGCGCAGACCGGCGGGCCGCATGGCTACTGGCTTTCCCTGCCGACTACCGCCGAACAGGTACAGGAAGCCCTAAAGGAAATCCACATCACCGCCGACAACCAGCAGGACTTGTTCATTGGCGGCTTTTCTGCCCCGGAGGGAAAACCGCTGGAACTGCCGGAGGATTTGATAAAGGCCGCCAGCGTGGACGAACTGAACTTCCTTGCCGTCCAGCTTCAAAGGCTGGACGCCGTGGAGCTGGCGGAGCTGAACGCCGCCATGCAGTCCCCGGCAAAAATGCAAACCATCGGGCAGCTTTTAGACTACGCTGAAAACACCGATTGTTTTGTCTTAATCAACGCCAAGGACAGCCGCAGTCTGGGGGAATATTATCTGAATGATTCCGGGCTGTTTGTCGTTCCCGACCCGTGGAAACCGGCCATTGACACGGAACGGCTGGGGAGCTTTATCGCCAGCGAGGAACAGGGAACCTTTACCGATTACGGCTATATCCTGCGAACCAGCGACGAATGGCAGCGCGTCCATGAGGGCCAGCCGGTGCCGGAACAATACCGGGTGATGGCCTATCCTGCGCCGGAAATTCTGCGGGAGGAAAGCAAGGTACAGCCGGAGGCGGCAGCGCCTACAAAGGCCCCGCAGCCTGTCACCCCCATTCTCTTAAACGGCCAGAACAGCGCCGAGCGCATGAAAGAGATCACCGACCGGCTGGAAACCGGCATACAGGAGCTTTTCGAGAGTGAACGCTACAAAGCCTATCTCACCTCTATGGCGAAGTTCCACAGTTACAGCTTCAACAACACCCTCCTGATCGCCATGCAGGGCGGACAGCTTGTGGCGGGCTACAACAAGTGGCGGGACGATTTTCACCGTAATGTAAAGAAAGGCGAAAAGGCCATCAAGATACTGGCCCCGGCCCCGTTCAAGGCAAAAAAGGAAGTGCAAAAGCTGGACGCACAGGGCAGGCCGGTGATGGGAAAGGACGGAAAGCCTGTTACCGAAGTACAGGAAATACAGGTTCCGGCCTTTAAGATCGTTTCCGTCTTTGATGTGAGCCAGACCGAGGGGGAACCGCTGCCCTCTATCGGCGTGGAAGAACTGACCGGCAGCGTGGAACGCTACGGGGAATTTTTCAAGGCGCTGGAACAGACCTCCCCGGTTCCCATTGGTTTTGAGGACATTCCGGGCGGTTCCCACGGCTACTACCACCTGACGGAAAAGCGGATCGCCATTCAGGAGGGCATGAGCGAATTACAGACCCTAAAGACGGCCATCCATGAGATCGCCCATTCCAAGCTCCACGCCATCGACCCGGAAGCCCCGGCCATAGAGCAGGCCGACCGCTCCGACAGCCGCACCCGCGAGGTGCAGGCCGAAAGTGTGGCCTATGCCGTCTGCCAGCACTACGGGCTGGACACCTCCGACTATTCCTTTGGCTATGTGGCCGGTTGGAGTTCCGGCAAGGACTTGAAAGAGCTGAAAGCCTCCCTTGAAACCATCCGGGCCACCGCCCATGAACTGATTACCACCATTGACGGCCATCTTGCCCAGCTTCAGAAAGAACGGCAGGCCCAGCAGGAGCAGCCGCAGGCCGCGCCGCTGGAACAGGCCGCCGAGCAGTCAGACCCGGACAGTGTATTTTCTAAGCTGCCCCCGGAGCAACAGCAGGAAATGACCGACAGCGTAAAAGCCATGCTGCAAACCCTCATTGACGCGGATTTGAAATCCACCGGCGAAGTGTCGCAGGGAACCAAGGAGGCGGCGCAGGCGCAGGGCTTTACCATTGCCGGGGATGGAACGCTGGAACAGGCCAAAGCCCCGCAGGAGGCCGCCTACCGTCTGGAAAGCGGCGATTACCTGTATATCCAGACATCGGAAACCGGCTATGACTACACGCTGTACGGCCCCGACTACAAGGAACTGGACGGAGGCCAGCTTGATAATCCCGGCCTGTCCCTTGCGGAAGCCGGAAAAGAAATCCTTGCCATCCATGAGCTACCGGCTGGGACGATGGAACCCCTGACCGGCGACAGGCTGGATGATTTTCTGGAAGCAACCGAACAGGCCAACGCCATTCCCCAGCCGCAGGCATGGAACGGGATCGACGGCCTTTTGAATGGGAAACCGTTCATGCCGGAGGCGTCCCCGGCTGACCGGGCCGCCGCCCTGATCGAGCTGGCAGAGAAAAACGCCCCGCGTTTGGGCAGCGAGGAACGGCAGTTGATCGTGGCCTATGCCGAGGCCGTGGGCGATAACGACAAGGTGATCGGGCTTATCAACCGCCTGTGTGAACAGGGCTATGAGCTGCAAAAGGGCCAGATGGATTCCTTTGTGAAAAGCGAGATCGAAAGTGAGATTGCCGTTGCCAACGCCCAGCGGCAGATCGCGCAGAATCCGGCAGCGGAGCCGGTTGTCACGATCCTTTGGAGTGAAAGCCCCCATCTGAAAGACGGCCAGCAAATGCCGCTGCATGAAGCCGAGGCCGTTTTCAAGGAGCTGGACAGTGCCAGACGCCATGAACAGGAGCAGCCGGGCTATACGGGCCATTGGTACGACAAGACCAAGTTCCGCATTGATTTTACCATGCAGGGCCAGCCGGACAGCTACGAGGGACGGCAGGACTTTGGCGACGGGGACGGTTCCCTGATCCAGCATATCCGGGGCTATCACGAATACTACGCACAGGATGAAAGCTGGAAAAACCATGTGCTGCACCATGAGGGGCCGGAGGCATGGGAGGCGGACAAGGCCCAGCGGGATATGCTGCTGCATGAGTTTGTCCCGTATATGGAGCTGCATTGCAATCTGGCCGCTATGGAGCAGGAGGCCCGGCGTCCCCTGCGATCCGGGGAAACCCTGACGCCGGAACAGACCGCTTATTTCAACGCGGTTTTGGACTATGTAAAGGAGTGCCGCCCGCTTCTCAATCAGGGCCAGTACCACTTGCCGGAGCCGCCGCAGCTTGCCGACTTCGACCAGAGCTTGCAGGCATACAAAAAACAGATCGAGGCAGAGCTGGAACAGGAGGCCGCCGCTGCTGGGCTGACGGTGGAGGAATATGTTGCCTCTGATTATGAAGCACCGGCGCAGCCCAACTTTTCCATCTACCAAGTGCCGCCCGGCCCGGAGGGGCGCGACTTCCGCTACCGTTCCTATGAGGACTTGCAGGCGGACGGGCTTTCGGTGGACAGGAAGAATTACCAGCTTGTCTACACCGCGCCGCTGGACAAGGACACCACACTGGACGAGATTTACCGCCGCTTCAACATAGAACATCCCGCCGATTACAAGGGACATTCCCTTTCTACGGGGGATATTGTGGTGTTCCGGCAGGATGGGAAACAGACTGCCTACTATGTGGACGAGGGAGCCGACTACCGGCAGGTGCCGGAGTTTTTCGCCCAGCCGGAAAAGCAGCTCACGCCAGACGAGTGCATGACCGGCGAACAAATCCAGACGCCGAGAGGCCGTTTCTATCTGACCGACAGGAGCCGGGAACAGATGGAGGCCGCCGGGTATGGATTCCACCACCAGTCGGAGGACGGCAAGTATCTTATTATGGCAAACGGCACAAGGGCCTTTGCCATCCCCGCCCAGCAGGAAAGCCATATCAAGACGGCAGAAATGTCCACCGAGCAGAATTACAACATGATCGACGGCATGATGAACAACGCCCCGTCTATGGAGGAACTGGAAGCAAGGGCAAAAGCTGGGGAACAGATTTCCCTTTTGGATGTGGCCGAGGCAGCCAAGGCGGAGGCCAAAAAGCCCAAGCAGACCCGCAGGACGACGCAGAAACAAAAGAAACCGTCCATCCGGGCGCAGCTTGCCGCCGCCAAGGAGGAACAGAAAAAGAGGTCCCCGGCGCGGGAAAAATCAAAAGAAATGGAGGTATGAGGAATGTATTTCACCGTGGAAGAAGAAAACCTGATCTGTCTGTACCACAACGCCGACCACCGCAGGACGGCGGCAAATCTCCGGGCAGTTTTGCCGGACATGGACAAGGAAATGGCGGCGCTGGCCTGCCAGACCGCCGATAAGCTGGCCGCCATGAGTGACGCCGACTTTGCGGCGCAGCGGTTCCACTTCACAGACGAATAAGCAAAACGCCGGGCGCGGAGGCTATCAAAGCCTCTGCGTCCGGCATTTTTATATGGTCTTAAACGCTGAAATCATATCGCGAATATTTTGAAATCTTTTGGCTTTATCCGGGTTCAATCCTTTCTCAACAAAAGATCGTAAATTCTGATTCGTAATTTTTTCTGTATTAGTTTTACCTGTCATTACAAAATAAATAACTCTGGTGAGAGCATAAGTTTCGTGAACTATGCCATAAGTGTTAAACCCCTCGACAACCAGTGCAGGATCATTAAAATAGCCCTTGAACTCCGTATTAACTGTTGTTAGCGTACTATCAGGAATTTTTACAAGTCCAAAATCCGAAAGTTTAACCACAAGGGTATCGTCGTACTCTTTTATCAAAATATTTTTAGGGCTTATATCACGATGTAGATGTCCTTTTGAATGAAGATAATCAAAAGCGCGTAATATTTGTTGGGCGATTCCTTTTCGCTGTATAATTGTTAAGGTGGAGTTATGAGCAGCGATATATCCGTCCAGTGTATAATCCATATATTCCATAATATACTCATTTTTATCGGGATTGTAGCAGTAAACTTCAAGTATGTATGGAGAAGATAGATCATTCATTACATCAAATTCTCTTTTGAAACGGGCAATTTCTTTATCTGTAAGTTCCTTTTTTGCGCGCTTCAAAATAAAAGGTCGATTATAAAAAGTATCCTTATATTTATAAACATTAGCATAAGAACCGTTTCCGATCAGTTTCAAATCAAATGTAAAATCTTGTTGCTTATGTGAAATGGTTATGCTACTAAGAGGTAGAAAAATAGGAAGCGTATAATATAATTCGACCTTTGCCATATTGGGCGGCAATGAACTTCCACCGCTTGAACTAAGAAAATCTCGACAGCGTGTGAGTAAATCTAAATAGTATGGGTCTATTTGAAAGGCTAAAGGAGTTTCCTTTAGTGAACTTACTAAGCCGAATATCATTTCAATTCTCTTAATTAAATCTCTACTCGGTTCTGCCCAAAAGTGCGCTTCATGTTCCCCGGTTGGTAGTCTTTCATTCATTGTTCTAAAAAGCCCAACCAGATCATGATGTAGGGTCATAAGAATTTCCCGCAGTTTTTGATTTCTAAAGGATTTATATAAATCGGAGTATTCCGCATTTATTTGACTACATGATAATAACTCTCTGTACTGTGATTCAATATAGTTTTCAATATTCATATAAGTTCCACCGTTTCCCGCTTTATTTTACTGTATTATATCATGCTATTACATAATCGGCAATTATCCAAAAACGCCGGGCGCGGAGGCTATCAAAGCCTCTGCGTCCGGCGCCTCTTTTTTGTCCATTTTCCCGCATTTAGAACCCCGTTTTGAGGGGAACAGGATAACTTTATCCACCTGCCTGCCGACCATGCGGAAAAACCCTTGATTTCCGTGGACTTTTACCGCCCTAAATGCGTAGACAGGAGGTATCTTTTTCGTTGGCGCTCTGCCTCTTTCTTCCGGCGTACCTGCACCGCACAATCCGGGCAGTATTTGGCCCGGTTGGAGTTGGGCGTAAACGCAGCCCCGCAGACGGCGCAGCGTTTGATCTCGTCCCGGCCTTTGGTGATCTCGGCGCACAGGGCCGCGTCCAGCGGCAGGACGGCCACCTTGAACCACCGGCACAGCAGCGAATAGGAAATACTCTGCACACAGACACATTCCTCCCCATCGTCCAGCAGGAGGCAGTTTCCGTTACAGTAGTTGCAGCACTCATGGGTGAGCCTGCGGGCCTTGCGGTATTGGGGGTAACTCATTCTCGGTATGTTCATCGTTCCTGCGTATGCTCCTTTTCCGGCGCTGTCCGCAAAATGCTGTCTACATTCTGTTTGACAATGCCGTATTCTTTCAATTTCTGTTTCGCTTCGCTATACTGTGCGGACAGCCGTTCCCGTTCTGCGTCCAGCTTTTTATACTCGGTTTTGAGGGCGTACAGGTTGGGGAGCTTTGTGACCCCGGCCTCTTTGAGCGCCTTTGCTGCCGCCTCATACAAGATCAGTTGGCTTTCATGCTGCCGCCGGAACGCGGCCATGTCTTTGGCGTTTCGCAGTTCCAGCGCCACAGGCCGGAGCTGCTTGTAGGTGGAGAGGTTTTTTATCAGCAGCACCATATCCCCAAGGCGGCGTTCTGCGTCTTTCAGGGCGGAGGCCGCCGCGTCGTTTGCCGCGCTGATCTCGGCCAGCCTGCTTTCCAAGCCCTCGTAGCTGTCGATCTGGTGTTCTGTAATGAAGTTTAAGGAATTGGCGGCCTGCTTCAAGTTGTGCAGCTTCGCCCATCGCGCATAGCCCACCGACTGCTGGGCCTTGATACTGTCCTCCAAGGCGATCCGCAGGGAGATTTCCCTGGTGCTTCTTCTGCGCGGCCCCCGGTCGATGGCAATGCCCTTGATCCGCTGGGTGATCCGTTCCTCGGTGTAATCCTCCCCCAAGGTCTTGCAGCGGGTGAAGCGTTCCTGTCCGGGGGCGCGGAATGAAATAAACTTGCCCTGTTTGACTTCATAGCCCTGCGCCTCCATGAGCCGCAGAAAACTATCAAAGTCTTTGGCCTGCGGGATGGCCGCGTCGATGGCGATTTTCAGTTTTGCTTTCCAGCTCTTACCCTTTTTCTGTGCGTCCCACTCGGCGTAGGTCTTGCCTTTGTCCTTGCCGGGCTTTACCACAGACAGGCCGTGTTCCTTGCACAGCCGGTCGCTGGTGCGCCGGATAAAGGCATAGCTCTGGCGGTTGGAAATGTACTTGCGCTGGTTCGCCATATCCACGGCGCAGAAAATGATGTGGTTATGCAGATGGCCCTTGTCGATGTGGGTGGTAATCACATAGGGGTATTTGCCTTGCAGCACTTCATCGGCAAGCTGCCGCCCGATCTCATGGGCCTGTTCCGCCGTGGTTTCCCCCGGTTCAAAGGCTTGTATCAGGTGGTGGGCCAGATTGTTGCCCTTTTGGTACGCCTGATCTAACAGCATTTGAAATTCAATATCCGCCGTTTCATAGGAACAGCCATAGGAAGAAACGAACAGCTTTTCATCGGTCTTGTCCGGGTTCTCGATGTAGTCCAGCGCCTTTTTCAGCGTTGACTTGATAGGATGGATCTTTGTAACTGCCATATCTGTGCCAGCGCCCCCTTGATGTCCTCCAAGTCCTGCGCGTACACAGTCCCGGTACTGTTGATACGCCTTGCAATCTGGTTGATGTTGACGCCGATCTTTTGCAGCTCTGCGGTCTGCGCCCGGACAGGGCCAGTGTCGATATGGACGATATAGCCGTCGATCAGCATTTTCCGGGCGTAGGCAGAAAAGTTCTTTGTGCCAAGCTGGGCCATCTTCTGTTGGATCAGCGCCCGTTCCTCCGGCGTCACCGGGACGCGCAGCACAAACTTCCGTTTTCGGTTTGCCACTTTCGCACCTCCATTCATTCAGGGTTTTGGGGACTTCCCCAAGATACAAACGGGAAGCCGTTTGCCGGGAGTGTGGCTACACTCCCTATGCTTGCTGTCTTTGTTCTTCTTCCCCTAAAAAGCGTTCTGCCCCCAAGGAAATACCCGCAAAATCCCGGTTTTTCCGAAAACCGCACAAAAAAAGAGAGGGCGCAGCTTGCGTCCTCCCAAAAACAAAACAGAGGGTTGTCATGCACCCTCCGTTTCGTCATTCTTCTGTTGAATTTGAATGGCCCCGTCAATCGCGCCCTCGATGATCGGCAGAAATTCTTCCGGGCAGAGTTTCAGCTTGTGACCCGCTGCCGCTGTGCGCTTTCCTCCCGCATGATCTCCGGGTTAAAATACCGTTCCACGGGAAGCCCGCAGATTTTGATAAGCTGTATGATAACCGGCAGGCTGGGAATCGTGCCGTCATTTTCGATGTTGGCAAGATAGCGCCAGTCGATATTGACCTGTTCCGCCAGCGTCTTACGCGATAACTGCTTGACTTTCCGCGCCTCTTTTACATCTGCGCCGAAAGTTTCAAAGCCGGGACAATCTTTGATATTTGCCATATAGCACCACCCATCTACATTGTATATTTCATATTTTCTCAATGGAATGTTGCTATATGCAGTAAGATTAAACTTTATAATTCATATTTTGTGCCTTGTACGGAAAAGCAGGCTATCCTATAATAAAGAAAAAGCACTTTTTTGAAAAAATCCGTCCGCTGTAACATTTCGCGGACATTTGCCTGTTATACTATCTGCAAAAAGCAAAGGAAGTGAGGATATGAAGCAGATTTTAATTGTCGAGGACGACAGTTTTTTGA